>CECA01006956.1_pt1 | contig 24163 bp, 22 predicted proteins | sample 557351 | NCBI WGS metagenome assembly CECA01 (sample SAMEA3182051, study PRJEB8094) | gut metagenome | biome: human; feature: gut; material: Stool; isolation source: human stools | place: Canada | collected 2012-03-07 | reverse complement strand
TGGTAGAGCAGCGGACTTTTAATCCGTTGGTCGTGGGTTCGAATCCCGCACGACCCACCATACACAGTAAGCATTCGTTAGTTGGGAACGTAGCTCAGTTGGTAGAGCAGCGGACTCTTAATCCGTCGGTCCAGGGTTCGAATCCCTGCGTTCCCACCAATTTCAAAAAGCCCGCCAAAATGGCGGGCTTTTTGTTTTTCTACCTCCGGCGCCGTCAGGTAATACCTCAGCATTCCGCTGAATTCTGCAAAGAGCAGTCCTAAGCGCCGCCGTCGCAGCCTGTAGACTGCATCAAATACGTTTTTCCGGAAGTACCTTGCCTAAAGGCTTCCGCCGCAACCCTCTTTTGACCTCATCCCATGATCAAGCTCGAACACATTACGCAGACTTACGTCAGTCCTGACGGAACGGCGTTTGATGCGCTCAAGGATGTCTCCATACACATCCGCTCCGGAGAAATCTTCGGCATCATCGGTCGCTCGGGGGCTGGCAAGAGCACGCTGGTACGCTGCATCAACCTGCTCAACCGCCCGACGAGCGGCAGCGTCATCGTCGACGGCCAGGATCTCACGAAGCTTTCCGACGACAATCTGCGCAAGGTCCGCCGCTCCATCGGCATGATCTTCCAGCACTTCAATCTTCTCTCCTCGCGCACGGTCTACGACAACATCGCGCTGCCGCTTGAACTCACCGGCACGCCGAAGGACCAGATCCGCGAGAAGATCACGCCGCTCATCCACCTTGTGGGTCTTGACGAGCACGCAAACAAATATCCGTCCCAGCTTTCAGGCGGCCAGAAGCAGCGCGTCGGCATCGCCCGCGCACTCGCAAACGACCCGAAAGTGCTTCTGTCGGACGAAGCAACCTCTGCGCTCGACCCCGAAACCACCGTCGCCACCCTGGAGCTCCTGAAACGCATTAATCAGGAACTCGGCGTCACGATCGTCATGATCACGCATGAAATGAACGTCGTGAAGCAGATCTGCGGCCGCGTCGTCGTCATGAATAAGGGCGAAATCGTTGAGGAAGGCGACGTGATCGACATCTTTGCGCGTCCGCAGTCCGAAACCACGCGCGCGCTCATCGGCCAGGTAATGGCCCGCGATCTGCCTCAGTCCATCGTCGATACGGTGAATGCCTCGCGCGCCCTCAATGGCCGCGACAATGTGCACCTGCTCCATCTTTCCTTCATCGGCGGCGAGGTGACGGAACCCGTCATTTCGCTTGCTTCGCGTGAATTCGGCATCAACTTCAACATCCTGAGGGGCACGGTCGACGACCTTCAGGGCCGTACGCTCGGCACGCTCACGCTTCTTGTCGTAGCCCCGGGTGAAACCTATCGAAAAGCCGTGGAATTCATCCGCGACCGCGGCGTTCTCGTCGAGGAGATCCAGAATGTCTAATACGCTCGTCAGCATGATCTCGTCCTCCTTCCTCGAGACCATCATCATGGTGCTCGTCTCGGGAGGCATCGGCTCTGCACTCGGCATCCCGCTCGGCATTCTGCTCTTTGTTACGGACAAGAAGTCCTTCATGCCGATGCCGAAGTTCCACTTCTGCCTCGCCATCGTCATCAATGCGCTGCGCTCGATTCCGTTCATCATCCTCCTCGTCGCGATCATTCCGTTTACTCGCCTCGTGGTAGGTTCCTCCATCGGTACGGCGGCAGCCATTGTTCCGCTCACGATTGCGGTTGCGCCCTTCATTGCCCGTATTGTGGAAACGAGTCTTCGTGAAGTCGACAAGGGGCTTGTTGAAGCAGCTCAGGCCATGGGTGCTTCCCATGCGCAGATCGTCTGCAAGGTGCTCCTCCCTGAAGCGCTCCCCGGCATTCTCGCCGGTCTCACCATCGCTACCGTGAGTCTGATCGGCTTCTCCGCCATGGCGGGCGTCGTGGGCGGCGGCGGCCTCGGCGACCTCGGCATCCGCTACGGCTACCAGCGCTTCATGCCTGAAGTGATGTGGCCCGTCGTCTTCGTCCTCATCATTCTGGTTCAGGGCCTTCAGTCGCTCGGCGACTACCTCGTGCGCAGGCTCTCCCACAAGTAAGCCTGAAGATCACGATGCTTCATTGAAGCCGCCACTGGGTCCCGGCACAAGCTGCCGGAACCATTGGCGGTTTTCTTTTGCCGCGACATTTCGTCTTCGATACTCTTCCCTCAATTTTCAAACGCTTCAGAGAGACTGTTGTCATGGCAGTCTTGTCGGATACTGCAAAGCGGAACGAGCTCAATGGCATGTTCTGGCAAACACTTCAAACGCCTGCACTACCCTGTATCGGAGATCCGATTAAAGCCACCAGAATTCTTCACTCCAACCTCGCGGCATTCACCTGGAATAGTCTCTCAACGCTAGAGCAGAATCCGGCGACACTTCCACAGACATCAACAATCCTTGCTGGTCAATCCGTTGGCGGCATCAGTATTGATGATCTCATGCAGGTCAAAAACTTCGCCGATGGCGCAAAAAAACTGATCGAAATGGTTCGCAGCGGCACATTTAATCTGGATATTGAAACTGCCTGCGCGCTTCACCAATATGTCGGCAAGGAAGAGGCTCTTGAATGGGGTGTCCTGCGATATTCAAAAGCATCCATTCAAGGAACGACGTATATCCCTCCGAACGCCAGTCTTTTGCCGTCAATTGCAGAAAAAGGCTTCAGTTTTCTTCGCAATCAGATAGCTAATCCCATTGAACGCGCTTTTGCGGCGTTTCTATTCATGTCCCGCTCTCAGTTCTTCTTTGACGCCAACAAACGCACGTCGGTCCTCATGATGAACGGGATTCTCCTTTCGAATGGATACTATCCTGTGACGGTCCTCAAAAAAGATAGTGAAGTTTTTTTATGCAAAACTTGCCGTCTTTTATGAAACCGGCGACGCTGACGATATGATGGAATTTCTCGGTTCTCTCGCCGGACAAATGTACGAATAGCCGCTTTCTCCGAGAACCCAGGTCCGGGCGTTGACGCTTTTGCCTCAGGCGCGGGATAATCGCGAGCTCAATTTTCGCCCAACTGACCGCAGAAAGACCATGGAAAAGAAGGAACTTACGCCCGAAGAACTCGAGGAACTCAAGCAGCGCCACATCCGCAGCTTCGTCATGCGCAGAGGACACATCTCGAATGCGCAGAAACGCGCTCTCGAGGAAGCGCTTCCGCGCTATGCGGTCGACTATGAGCCGAAGCTCCTCGACTTCAATGCCGCTTTCGGCCGTGAAGCCCCTGTTGTGCTCGAGATCGGCTGCGGCATGGGCGAAACCACCTGTGCGATTGCGGCGGCGCACCCGGAAATCAACTTTCTCGGCTGCGAAGTCTTCGCCGCCGGCGTGGGCGCACTCGCAAAGCGCCTTGATGAAATGGCGCTCACCAATGTGCGCATCGTGCGTCACGATGCCGTTGAGGTCGTGCGCGACATGATCCCGGAAAACTTCCTCGCGGGCGTGCACATCTACTTTCCCGATCCGTGGCGCAAGGCGCGCCACCATAAGCGCCGCCTCGTTGCCCAGCCCTTCATTGGAATGCTTGTTTCCCGCATTGCCCCGGGCGGCTACATCCACTGCGCCACCGACTGGGAAAATTATTCCGAACAGATGATGGAAGTTCTTTCTGCGGAACCGAAGCTCAGGAACCTCCATGAAGGCTTCAGCCCCGTCATGGCGAATCCCCTCTGCGAACGGCCGCAGACGAAGTTCCAGGCCCGAGGCGAAAGACTCGGCCACGGCATTTGGGATCTCGTCTTCATCCGCCAGTAATCCCGCTTTCCCGATGAAAAAAGGCGCCTTCCAGAGGCGCCTTTTTTGTACGGAGGGACTAAACCGCCCGCCACTCAACCCAACCCATTGTGGTTGCTGCAAGAATCACAATGCCGAAAATAATGCGGTACCACCCGAATCCTCGGAAATCGTGCCCTGCCACAAACCGAAGGAGCCAGTGAACCACCAGGAGCGCGCTCACGAATGAGACGGCCGTGCCGATCGCAAGCCCGGGAAGGTTGTCGAGCACCAGATCGTTGCGAGCCTTCCAGAGGTCGTAGACCGTAGCGCCGAAAATCGTCGGAATAGCCAGGAAGAAAGAAAATTCTGTTGCCGCACGACGGGAAAGCCCCAGAACCATGCCGCCGATAATGGTGGCGCCCGAGCGGCTGGTCCCTGGAATCATGGCAAGGCACTGCATGAATCCCACGAGAAGCGCATCCTTCCAGGTCATGTCGTCCATCGTGGCAACTCTCGGCTGAGTGCCGAGCTTCGCCTGTCTCCCTTCGATCCAGAGAATGATGAAGCCGCCCAGGATAAGCGCAACGGCCACCGTCATGGGGTTGAAGAGATAAGCCTTGATGACGCCCGCCACAAGCACCCCGATCACCGCGGCCGGAAGAAATGCCACGATCGTGTTGATCGCGAGCCTCTGCTCCTTTCGATTCGAGAAAAGTCCCCTGAGGATCGAAAGAATCCGGGCACGGTAGTACCAGCAAACCGCGAGAATGGCGCCGGACTGAATGGCGACAACGAATTCGTCGGCTCCCGGAGTCTCTGCGAAGCCAACAATGTCGCTCGCAATGATGAGGTGACCCGTTGAGCTGATCGGCAGGAATTCCGTAAGACCTTCGACGATGCCGAGCACGGCTGCCTGGAGAGAATAAAGCCAGTCCACTTGGTGAAACTCTGAAGCTGTGATTGAAGAGAGTCCGACATTATCCGCGAGAGGAGTCCTCCTGGGCGGCGCACAAAGCCACTCCGAAACAGCCGGAAACCAAAGAGCTCTGAAGAATCTCTGCGCTATGATCTCGAACCAGTCATAGGCGCAATCGTCCGCGTCCGCGACATCAACATACATCCCCGAAGGAGACATTCATGGCTGAAGACACCAAGCTCATTGACAGCGCTGAAATTGAAGAAATGCAGAACCGCATCGAAGCGCTCAAGAGTGAGGAGGCGATGGACGCAGGCGTGCTCGACGGCTACCTTACCGCCACGGCGCTCAACCCCGCAAAACCCTCCGAAGAAGATGTGCTTCCCTTCGTCTTCAGTGCATCGGGGGACCCGGAAGCGCTGCCCGACGACGAACGCCTCCTTGAACTCATCCGCATGCGCATGCGCGAAATCAAAGCCGCCCTCAATGCCGGCGGCGGCCTCGACCCGGTAATCTTCCCGCTCGTTGATGACGAAGGCAAGGAAGTCACGAACGAAGAAGGCATTGAAGCGGTCGTTCCCTGGGCAGCAGGCTTCATGATGGGCGCAACGCAGTGGCCGGACGAGGTGACGGAATCGGATGCGACGCAGAAGGCTCTGATCCCGATTGCCGCCCGCATGGCCGCTGAAGACGATGAGCTCGAGGCAGACGCTGAAGCGGTCTACCAGGCCGCCAAAAACCTGTGCCCGCCGGCAAAGGATCTCGGCGAAGCGCTCTACCAAATGGTTGAGAGCGTCTTCCGCCTCAAGGATCTCAATGTTCCCAATGAACCCATCCGCCGCGAGGCTCCCCGCGTCGGCAGAAACGATCCGTGCCCGTGCGGAAGCGGAAAGAAATTCAAGCAGTGCTGCGGCAAAAAGGCCTGAATAGCGCTCTGACTCAAACTCCGAAAAAAAGCCTGTTTCCTACGTATTCCGGGAAACAGGCTTTTTTCATGCCGCTAAGCGCTCAGAAGCATCAATGCTTCAGGGGCTTGAAGCGCAGGCGCTTGGGCTTCGCGCCTTCCTCGCCGAGGCGGCGGCGCTTGTCGGCTTCGTACTCGTTGTAGTTGCCGTTGAAGAAGACCACCTTGGAATCGCCTTCGAAAGCGAGGATATGCGTTGCAATACGGTCGAGGAACCAGCGGTCGTGCGACGTCACGAGCGCGCAGCCGGCAAACTCGAGGAGCGCTTCTTCGAGCGCGCGCAGGGTTTCAACGTCAAGGTCGTTCGACGGTTCGTCAAGGAGCAGAACGTTCCCGCCCGCAAGAAGAGTCTTTGCGAGGTGAAGTCGACCGCGCTCGCCGCCCGAAAGGTTTCCGACGAGCTTCTGCTGATCGGCGCCCTTAAAGTTGAAGCGCCCGAGGTAGGCACGGCTCTGCATCGAGAACTTGCCAACCTGGAGAATATCCTGTCCGCCCGAAACCGCTTCAAAGGCCGTCTTGTCGTTGGGAAGCGAATCGCGCATCTGATCCACGGCCGCAAGCTTCACCGTCGGTCCGATCTTGATTTCGCCCGAATCCGGCTTTTCGCGTCCTTCAATCATCTTGAAGAGCGTCGACTTGCCGGCACCGTTGGGACCGATGACGCCGACGATGGCGCCGGGCGGAATGACAAAGGAAAGATCGTCGATCAGCAGCCTGTCGCCGAACCCCTTCGAGACGTGGCTGAATTCAATCACGTTGTTGCCGAGGCGCTCGGCAACCGGAATGAAAATCTCATTGGTTTCGTTGCGCTGCTGGTATTCGACCGAGGAGAGCTCTTCAAAGCGCGAAAGTCGTGCCTTCGACTTCGCCTGACGGCCCTTCGGATTCTGGCGAACCCATTCGAGCTCGTGCTTGATAGCCTTCATGCGGGCGTCTTCCTGACGCTTTTCGATCTCAAGACGGCGCTCCTTCTGGTCGAGCCAGGAGGAGTAGTTGCCCTTCCAGGGGATGCCTTCGCCGCGGTCGAGTTCAAGAATCCACTCCGCAGCATTGTCAAGGAAGTAGCGGTCATGCGTCACGGCGACGACCGTTCCGGGGAAGCGGTGCAGGAACTGCTCAAGCCATTCGACGGACTCCGCGTCCAGGTGGTTCGTCGGTTCGTCGAGAAGCAGCATGTCGGGACGCGAAAGGAGAAGACGACAGAGCGCCACGCGGCGCTTTTCGCCGCCCGAAAGCACGCCGATCTTGGCGTCCCAGGGCGGAAGGCGAAGCGCATCAGCGGCGATTTCCATCTGCGTCGAGGCGTCGGTGCCGGCAGCCGCAATAATCGCCTCGAGGCGGGCCTGTTCCGCGGCGAGCGCATCGAAATCCGCGTCCGGTTCGGCATATGCCGCATAGACGGCATCAAGCTTTGCCTGAGCCTGCATGACTTCGCCCATGCCTTCCTCTACCGCTTCACGAACGGTCTGCTCGGGGTCGAGCTTAGGCTCCTGCGGAAGGTAGCCCATCTTGATCCCGGGCATCGGAATCGCTTCGCCTTCATGGTCCTTATCCACGCCCGCCATGATCTTGAGGAGCGTGGACTTGCCCGCGCCGTTGAGGCCGAGCACGCCGATCTTGGCGCCGGGGAAGAAGGAAAGAGAAATGTCCTTAAGAATCTGACGCTTCGGGGGAACGATCTTCCCGACGCGATTCATCGTGAAAACGTACTGTGCCATGTGTTCCTGCAAGAATTCGGCGAAATAAAGCTTCTTTCGGCTCCTGACGCCCTTCAGATGGGCGCTGCGAAGCGCGGAAGACGGCTACGGATAATACCGTATCCGAAGTTTTATCGCTCTGATAATTTAGGGAATTTTCCCTTACTTTCTCTTCTTTCTGCGGCCGCAGTAGCCGTGAAGAATCCAGAAGCGGCGAAGCCGATTCACCCGTTCAAGCTCCTCAGCGCGGTATTCCCCCATGGCTTCGGGCTGATAGCGCTTCCACTTCTTGTAAGCGCCCGACATATCCATGGCTTCGAGCTGCTTCACGATCACGCGGGGCATATGCGTGGTCACGAGACCGGACTGAAAGTCAATCAGCCCGGGCGTGCCGTCCGGGCGCATGATGATGTTGCCGCCGCCCCTCAGATCGAGATGCACGACGCCCCGTTCATGCACCTGGCGGATAAGGGCCTCAAGTTTTTCAAGAAACTCGGGCGTAACGCTCCTGGGCGCAGCTTTATCGAGCGACCGCCCCTCGATGTATTCAATCGCCAGCATGCCCGGCCCCACGCGCACGATATGCTGGGCGATTCCGCTGATGCCCTTCAGCCTTCGGATGGAAACAATTTCGTGCGAAATCAGGATGGGGGCAATCAGATTTCTCACGAACCATGAGCGGCAGGAAAAATCCTTCACCACCCATTTTCTGCCATCAATCTCGACTTCCGTCACCCGGGCATTCGCGCAGCGTCCCTCGCGCAGAAGGCGCGACGGGGCCTTTTCAATCTGAGAGATTGAAATGCTGACGTCATCGATATTCGCCTGCGGCGCTCTGTCCCTGCACATCCCTGAAGCTGCACTCCCTGAAGCAAAGAGCGTTCCCGTATCAAGGCAGGAACGCTCCGCTTCGAAGGCAATCAATGCTGATTGCCCAGGATCTCTGAATCCGGCACTGTCGCTCAGGGCATCACCAGACCGCCGTTGCCGGCAGCCGGAGGAGCCTGGAAGCCGGGCATGCCGGGGGTCACGATCTGATTGGCGGCTTCACGGCGCATTTCGCGAAGGCGCTCAACCGTATCCTGAAGTCCCTTCTGAGCAGCGGCGCCATAGCCCGCAACCGCTTCGGCAAGGGTCTTTGCCGGGATTTCAAAATTGATGGGAATCGGCCCCACCTGGGTCATGATCTGAGCTTCGCCCAGGAAGACGATGTCGCGGCTTTCGTCGCGCGTACCGTCGACAAGAATCGGCGTCAGCACGCGCAGCGACCCCACGCGGCGATCAGAAATGATTTCTTCGCGCACAAGGCTCTTCGGATCCATCTGAGCGTCGAGTTCGTCCGTACCGGCCTGAGTATCTTCAGCCATTGCAGCTCCCACAAAGTAGTCGAATCGAAAATTTTGAAGGCCGCCCTAATTCGGACGACCGGAATTCTTAATCTTAGCGATAAACCATGACCGGGAAGCGGGAATGCGTAAGCACCTTCTGCGTTTCCGATCCGAGGAGCACGGCAGCGATGCCCTTGCGCCCGTGGCTCGCCATGAAGATGATGTCGCAGCCGTTCTTTTCGGCCTGCTCGATGATGGCTTCGGAGGGCGAGAAGCTCTTCACCATCACGGTTTTGTTTTCCACCCCCACGGCGTCCGCCACGCGCTTGGCCTCAGCGAGACGTTCCTCAGCCTCAGCAGATACGCGCTCGTCGTACTGTTCGATCGACTCAGGGCGATATTCCGCAAGGTTCGTGTAGGAATAGGGCTCGATCACCGTCATGATGACGAGGGTTGCGCCAAGGGGTTTGGCAAAGCGGGCCGCGCCCTCAACCGCCTTCACAGAACGTTCCGATCCGTCCGTCGGCACAAGAATGCGCTTGTACATGCTGATTCTTCCTTTTTAGTCAAAGCGTTCCCGGCGCATGCTTATGAGCGCTGCGCCATAACTTACATTTTAGGGCGCGGCCGTGCTGTGCGTCCGCCTCTGATGGAAAATTGAAGGCTTTTTGGACCCTCCCGCTCCGCCCGCGCCTCTTTTTCTGCTTTTAACTCTAAGCAATTACGCCTACATGCCGACGGGAAGCAATGCAATAAGAAATTCAACACACTGATCAATCTATATTTTTAATTATATAGAGGTCTCACCTTGAATTTGCATACCATTGCCTTTAGACAAACTTTAGAAAGATTTTGAATAAATTTTGCTTTGCGCCGTACTGCATTCCCCGCCTGCCGTGGTAACGTAGCTTCATCCAGATAAAGAGAGGGAGTCGCCCCGAAAAGGATCTTCCCCGGACCAGCGGAAAGTCTCTTTCATCGAGCGCATCTTCTCCCTCCGTCATAAGGAGACAATCCATGCGCATTCTCGTACCGGTTGACGGCAGCACCAACTCCCTCAACGCTGTCTCGTTCATCGCATCGCGCCAGACGCTTCTCGGAAGCAATCCTGATATTGAGCTGCTCAACATTCAGCTTCCGCTGCCGGCCCGCGCCTGCCGCTTAGTCGGCCAGGACGCCATCCAGCGCTACTACGAGGATGAAGCGGAAAAGGTCTTTGAACCCGCCCGCAAGATCCTGCAGAAAGTAGGCTTCAAGGCCATTGAATCCTTCGTTGTGGGCGAACCCGCCCCGTCGATTGCAAAGGCGGCGGAAAAAACGAGCGCCGACCTCATCGTCATGGGTTCGCGCGGCCAGAGCGCCATCAAGGGACTCTTCTTCGGCTCGGTCTCAAACGGCGTCCTTGCTCAAACGAAGTGCCCGATGCTCGTCATCCGCGGCAAAGCCACCACTGAAGACGATGCGCTTCGCGTCGGCATCGCCGTCGACGGCTCGAAGTACGGCCGCGCTGCCGTGCGTTATGCCCTCAAGCACATTTCGCTTTTCGGCACCGGCGCTACCTTCTATCTGATCAATGTGGTGAGCGACTACGCAGGCGCCGTCATGCCCGACATGGCTGGCATGGCGCTTCCGGCACTTTCCGAAGAGGAAGTGCTTGACCTGCAGCGCGAGGAATTCAATGAAGCCGTTGAACCGCTTCGTCCGCTCCTCGCCAAGGCCGCCATCAAGGCGAAGGAAGTCTGCCTCGTCGGCAACCCGGGCGACGAAATCTCCGCCTTTGCCCGCAAGCGCCGGCTCGACCTCATCATCATGGGCTCGCACGGCTACGGCCGCTTCAAGAGCGCCATCATGGGCTCGACCGCCACGCGCATTGCGGCAACAGGCAATGTGCCGCTCCTCGTGATCCGCCAGCCCTGATGCGGTGAAAAACACGCAGTGAGCACGGTGCGGCGCTTCAGCCGCACCTGACGCCCGCCGATTCCATTCCGGAGCGGCGGGCTTTTTCATGCCTCCGAAATATGTCGCCATCACGCATATCCGGGATCCCGTGATAAGATCGCCCCCGCCTGACGCAGGGCGGCAGGCCCGGACGACCCGATCTTCATGACGTCGTTCGGTCGTTCCAGATCTTTTTTCCCGCTTTTCCGATGACAGAATCACTCAGGAAGGGATCCGCCATCCGCGAACCTCTGCGCATCTTCATTGCCGCCGAAAATCAGGCGGAGTGCGACCGCATCGCCCAGCGTCTCACCCGCGCACTTGACATGAAGATTGCGGGCAGCGCCACGAGCGCGGCCGAGCTCGAAGCCGCCATGCGCTGCGACGCAAAGCTCGACGTGCTGATCACGGACGTCATGCTCGGGGCTGACGACATGGCCCCGGTTCTTACGCGCATCAAGCACCTGCGCGACGATCTCGACATTCTCATCTACACCGCCTTCTCGCAGGATCCGTTCGTCATCCGCGCCATTCTTGCGGGCGCCACCGGCTACATCCTCAAGGGAGACCAGGAAGACCTCGTCACGAGCGTGAGACTTCTGAAGGGAGGCGGTTCACCCGTATCGCCCACCGTGGCAAGAAGCGTTCTGCGCGCCATTCATTCGCGCACCTTTGCGCCTCAACCCCCGCAGCCGCAGAAGCATGAGACGCCCGAGAATCTTCTGCTCTCGCAGCGCGAAACCGAAATTCTGACGCTCCTTGCCAAGGGAATTTCATTCTCAGAAATCGCCGACATTCTCTCGATTTCTCACCACACGGTGACGGCGCACATCAAGAAGATCTATCGAAAGCTTCAGGTGCATTCGAGAGGCGAAGCGGTCTACGAAGCCTCCTGCATGGGGCTTCTCTCAGACCGCATCGGCAGCTGACCCGCTTGGGCTCAGGCTTCACCTTCGCGAAGCCAGTGGCCGGACTTTCCGCCCACCTTTTCAAGCAGGCAAATATCCTTCATCACCATTCCGCGGTCTACGGCCTTCAGCATGTCGTAGACCGTGAGAAGCCCCGCCTGAACGGCCGTGAGCGCCTCCATTTCGACGCCGGTCTTGCCGCAGCATTCGCACTGCGCGAAGCAGATGACGCGCGAATGCTCGCGATCGAGCTCAAAATCAACCGCAACGCGCGTGAGCGCGATCGGGTGGCAGAGAGGAATAATTTCCGCCGTCTTCTTTGAAGCCATGATGGCGGCAATCCGGGCAACGCCGATAACGTCGCCCTTTTTTGCCGTTCCCGCCTCAACGAGTTGAAACGTTTCGGGCGCCATGCAGATTTCGCCGCGGGCGCGGGCAATGCGCTTCGTTTCCGCCTTGGCGCCGACATCGACCATGTGCGCGTCGCCCTTGGCGTCGAAGTGCGTGAGTCCGTTCATATCTTCCTCCTGATGAGAGCCTTGATTCGTTCAGGCAATTTTTCGACACTTCTCTAATGCTTTTCTCACTTAAGCACCGGTCCCCTCCGGGCCATAATGCTTGGAACCTGTGAAAGAAGCCCCGGCAGTCTGAAGTGCGCTGCCCGAGGCGAGATTAGCACCCAAATGCGCTCATTGAAGACCGGATCCCAATGTCCCGATTCCTGAAGTCCGTCATCGCCATTGCCACGAGCCTCATTACGGCAGCCGTTCCTGTTTCGGCCTCTGCCGCGAGCGCGCTTGATCTGAATCTCCCGGCGCTCGGCTCCACCGCTGACGCGGGACTTTCTCCTCAGGACGAATATCGTCTCGGCACGCAGCTGATGGCTCAGGTACGGGCGGATCCCACCTACCTTGCAGACCCGGAGATCATGGATTATCTCGGGCGTCTCGGCTATCAGCTCGTGAGCCACGCGCGCTCGAGCACCTACAACTTCTTTTTCTTCCCCATCCGGGACGATACGCTCAACGCCTTCGCGCTCCCCGGCGGCTACATTGCCGTCCATACCGGCACCATCATTGCCGCTCAGAGCGAGAGCGAACTCGCCGGCGTCATGGCGCATGAAGTGAGTCACGTCGCGCAGCGCCACATTGCCCGCATGATTGAAGGCCAGACCGGGAACCTCGCCCTCACGCTCGGCTCCATTCTGCTCGCCATCCTTGCCGCACGCGCAGGCGGCAGCTCCGGCGGCCACGCCGCTGCAGCCATTGCAATGGGCTCACAGGCCGCAATGATCCAGTCGCAGCTCAATTATTCGCAGAACGCCGAGCGCGAGGCCGACCGACTGGGAATTGCCACGCTCTATGCCGCGGGCTTTGATCCCCACGGGATGGAAGACTTCTTCTCGCGTCTGCAGGCGAGCAACCGCTTCTACCGCTCTGCGGCTCCCGCTTACCTGTCGACCCACCCGCTCACCGCGGAACGCATGGCAGACATGGAGAACCGCACGCGGCAGCTCCCCGCACAGCGGCACAAGGATTCCGCAGACTTCGGCCTCATTCAGGTCCGTGCCAGAGTGCTGCAGGAAACAAACTGGGACGGCTGGAACAAAGTTAAAAGAGAGCTCGCCCGCGATCTTTCCGCGGCCTCCGGCACCCGAGCCTGCACGCTCTCCTACGGCATTTCCGTGGCCGAAGGCATGCTGAAGAATACGGACGCGGCCTACCGCGCCGCCCAGGACTCCATGAAGTGCGGCATCCGTTCGGCCATTCTCGAACGGAACCTCACGCGTACGGCCTTTGATGCGGCCAAAACCCAGAAAGCGAAGCTCGACGCGCTTGCGGCTGCCAAAGCGGCGCTGTCGCGCTATCCGCTCTCCGCGATGATGGCGGAAAACTATGTCGACCTCCTTTATGCGCTCGGCCGCCACGAGGAGCTCATCAATTTCCTGAGAAGCGGCGTTGCGCTCTCCGACACCTCGAGCGACTACCACGCGCTCCTTGCGCGCTCCTATGAAGCGCTCGGGAAAAAGAGCCTCCAGTACATGCATACGGGCGAAATGTACGCGCAGCTCGGCGCCACGGAAGCAGCGGTTTATCAGTATTCGCTCGCGCAGAAGGCCAATGACGGCGACTTCTACACCATGAGCGAAATTGATGCGCGGCTCAGAGACCTGAGGCGGCAGTACGACGACGAAAAGAAGGCGGCCGAGCGGTAGCAGCGCACTTGAAGCCGCTCAAAAAGTCGTCTTTCCGGACGACGCTTTCGCCTGCGGCAGTGTGCGAAAATAGCCCCAACTTTTTGCCCCCTTTCATTTTTGCGACGCGGCGCGCCTCTTTATCGGGCGCGAACCGCGCCATTCGTTATGGCTATTGAAGATTTTCTTACCGTTGCCGCCCCTACCGATGAAATGATCGAAACCGATGCTGTCGTCGTCGGCGCCGGTCCTGTCGGCCTCTTCCAGGTTTTTGAGCTTGGCCTTCTTGAAATCAAGTGCCACGTCATTGATTCGCTGCGCACCGTTGGCGGCCAGTGCATGGAGCTTTATCCGACCAAGCCCATCTACGACATCCCGGCGGTTCCGGTCTGCTCCTCCTATGAGCTCACCGAAAACCTCCTCAAGCAGAATCATCACTTTGCTCCGGTCTTTCATCTCGGCGAAGAAGTGACCGACGTGAAGAAGCTCGAGGACGGCACCTTCCACGTGACCACGTCCGCGGGTTCGCGCTTCCATTGCAAGGTAGTGATCATCGCGGCCGGCGTCGGCTCCTTCCAGCCGCGGCCGCTGCGCGTAAAGGGCGTCGAGAAGTTCGAAGGCACCCAGCTTCATTACAGCTGCAAGGATCCCTCGATCTTTGAAGGTAAGAATGTCGTCATCCTGGGCGGCGGCGACTCGGCGCTCGACTGGACCCTCAACCTCGTCGGCAAGGCCGAGAGCGTTGTGCTCGTCCACCGCCGCGACGGCTTCCGCGCGCAGGCGGCGTCCGTTGCCCGCATGAGGGAACTCTGCGAAAACTGGGAAATGCAGTTTGAAGTGGGCCAGGTCACGGGCTTCACCGAAGAAGACGGCAAGCTCACAGAAGTCGCCGTCTCCGGCGCCGACGGCGTCACGCGCCGCATCCCGCTCGACCATCTCCTCGTCTTCTTTGGTCTTCAGCCGAAGCTCGGCCCCATTGAAAACTGGGGGCTCTACCTTGAGCGCAAGCAGATCGTCGTCGATACCGCACGCTTTGAATCGAGCATTCCCGGCATCTTCGCCGTGGGCGACATCAATACGTACCCTGGGAAGAAGAAGCTCATTCTCTCGGGCTTCCATGAATGCGCGCTGGCTGCCTTTGCTGCCTGCGACTATGTCTTCCCTGAAAAGCGCGTCTTCCTCCAGTACACGACGACGAGCCCGAAGCTCCACAAGGTGCTCGGCGTTGAAACGCCGACCTTCGACGATTAAGCCCTGAAGCGGCGCGTCTTTCGCGCGTTACTCTCAAAAAAATCCCCGCTGAGCCGAAAGGAACCGCGGGGATTTTTGCTTCTGAAGAAAACCTTTATCAGTCGTTCTTCACCGAAATGGTCGGCATGCGGGCGGAATAGTCCTTGCCGAGCTTGGCGACCGCGCCGGCAATCTTCATTGCGATCGAGCGATACATCTTCGCGGCCGGGCTTTCCGGATCAGCCGCGACGGTGGGGTTGCCGCTGTCGGCAGCCTCGCGGATGTCCGCGGAAAGCGGAAGTTCGCCGAGAAGCGGGACGCCGTAGGTCTCGCTCATGCGCTTTGCACCGCCCTCGCCGAAAATATGCTGGACCTTGCCGCAGCAGGGGCAAATGAAGACCGACATGTTTTCAATGATGCCGATCAGGGGAACGTTCACCTTCTCGAACATTCTGAGCCCCTTCTTCGCATCAATGAGCGCAATGTCCTGCGGAGTCGTCACGACGACGGCGCCCGTCAAGGGAGAGCTCTGCGAGAGCTGCAGCTGAATGTCGCCCGTTCCCGGAGGCATGTCGACGATGAGGTAGTCGAGGTCATGCCAGTTGGTAAGCGTGAGGAGCTGATTGAGCGCGCCCGAGGCCATCGGGCCGCGCCAGATCATCGGTTCATCCTCGTCGACCATGAAGCCGACGGAATTGATCTGAATGCCGTGCGCCTCAAGCGGCTCCATGGTCTTGCCGTCGACGGTCATCGGCTGTCCGTGAGCGCCGAGCATGGTGGGCTGCGAGGGACCATAGACGTCGGCATCAAGAACGCCCACTTTGGCGCCTTCGTAGCTGAGCGCAAGCGCAAGGTTGGCCGACACCGTCGACTTGCCGACGCCGCCCTTGCCGGATGAAACGGCAATGATGTTCTTCACGCCCGGAAGAACGCGCTGCGTGCCCTGCACCTTATGCGCAATGATGTTCTGCTTCACATCTGCGCAAACCTTCTCGGCGCCGAGTTCCTTCACGGCGCTTTCGACTGCGGCCTTGACGGACTCAATCGCGAAGCGGGCGGGATAGCCGAGCTCGATATGAACCACAACACCGCCCTTGTCGTCGGTTTCAATGCCCTTCAGCATGCGGGCGGAGACATAGTCCGTACCGACCACGGGGTCGATCAGTTTTGAAAGGCGCTCCTCAACCTGAGAAGTGGAAATCGTCATGGGGGACTCCTCGAAATAGGAAAGAGCCGTTACTGCTGCTCTTTTTGGAATGCTTGAGAGATTCTAATTAGCCTCCCGAAAAGCTTCCTTACGCCAAGCGAACTATGGCCGGAAACAATTCGCAAAATTAAAGTGCTCGGCTTCGAATTCAACTGAAGCTACACTCGGCGAGCCTTCCTCCTAATCCAAGAAGCGCATACCCAATCAATCACCGACGATTCAATTCTCAACTCACTGGAGCTGACCTTCATGTTCACGCGTCGTCAGATCATTCAGAACGCCGGCCTTCTCATGGGACTCGCCGCAAGCGGAGCGTTTGCCTCGAATGCCTTTGCCAATACCGAATCCGCCGGCCTTGTCGTTCCCTTCCCTGCGGGCGGCGGCGGCGACGTCCTCGCTCGATCGGTTGCGGGCGCTCTTGCCGAAGAGCTCGGCACGAAAATCTGGGTCGACAACCGTCCGGGCGCCGGCGGCACGATCGGTGCGCGCCATCTTTCCCGTGCCCGCGCCGACGGTTCAATGCTCGGCTACGTCACAAACGGCATCCTCTGCGTCAATCCGCTCCTCTATCCGAACGTTCCCTTTAATCCGCGCGAAGAACTCCGCCCGGTCGGCATGATTTCCGAAATCGGCCTCGTGGGCGTGCTCAATCCGAATGCGATCAAGGGCGTCACGGATCTGAAGAGCCTCGTCGCCTGGGCTAAGGCGCACCCGAAGGAAGTGAACTTCGCCTCCTCGGGCATCGGCACCACGAGCCACCTTGCGGGACTTCTTTTCGCACGCCGTGCGGGGCTCGAGCTCACGCACGTTCCTTATCGCGGAGGGGCCGCAGCAATGCTCGACGTCCTCTCGGGCCGCATTCCCTTCATGATCGACGTTGCTCCCAATGCGCTGCAGCATGTGAGAAGCGGCAAGCTCACGGCGCTCGGCTCCGCCTCGAGAAAGCGCCTCGAGATCGCGCCCGACATCCCGACCTTTGCGGAAGCAGGCGTCGCCGGCGTCGAACTCTCCGCCTGGGACGGCATCGTGCTCCCGAAGGGCGCATCGGATGAACTCGTCAATCGCGTGTCCGCTGCACTCGCGCGCGCGCTCAAGCGCTCCGAGGTTGTTGCGAGCCTCTCCAAGAAAGGCGCCGAACCTCGTCCCGGCACGAGTGCCGACTTCATCCGCTTTATTGAGTCCGAAACCCCGAAATGGGCCGAGCTCGTAGAGGCCGTTCAGGCTGAAACTTCGAAATAAGGTGCGGCTGCTCCCTTAAAAACTCATCTTCTCACGGGCGCCCGGGCGGCAGATAATGTAAATTCTTTGCCGCATTTTCCTCTCGCATCAGTGCGGGCGCCCGGACCGGCTTCCATCAGGCCGCTGAGACGCGCCCGCGCTGAAATTCTCATCAGAATCTGAAGACAACACATGACTCAGCGCAAACTTTTCGTGACCACGGCTCTTCCCTATGCGAACGGCGCCTTCCACATGGGTCACATCATGGAATACATCCAGGCCGACATTTGGGTTCGTCACGAACGCATGTGCGGCAACATTGTGCATTTTGTCGGTGCAGACGACGTGCACGGCGCGCCGATCATGATTGCCGCCCAAAAGCGCGGTCTTACCCCGCAGGCCTTTGTCGCTGAAATCGCCGCCGGCCGCAAGCAGTACCTCGACGGCTTTCACATCAGCCACGACTACTGGGGTTCGACCGACTCGAAGGAAAACCACGAGCTCTCGCAGGAAATCTACCGCCGCCTCAAGGCCGCAGGCCTCATCTACACGAAGGATGTCGAGCAGTTCTACGACACCGTGAAATGCATGTTCCTCGCGGACCGCTTCATCAAGGGCACCTGCCCGCGCTGCGGCGCTCCCGACCAGTACGGCGACAACTGCGAAAAGTGCTCGGCCGTCTATTCGCCCACTGAGGTGATCAATCCCTATTCGACGCTTTCGGGTTCGCGCCCGGAACTGCGTACGTCCACGCACTACTTCTTCAAGCTCTCCGACCCGCAGTGCGTTGAGTTCCTGCGCCACTGGACGAAGGGCACGGGCAAGGACGGGAAGCCCTCCGTGCAGGAAGAAGTGCTCGCCAAGGACAGCGAATGGCTCGGCGCCGACGGACACCTCGCCGACTGGGACATCTCGCGCGATGCGCCTTACTTCGGCATTGAGATCCCGGACGCTCCGGGCAAATATTTCTACGTGTGGCTCGACGCCCCTGTGGGGTATCTCGCCGCCCTCAAGGCCTATTCCGAAAAGAAGGGCTTTGACTTCGAAAAATTCCTCGAAGATCCGGAAACCGAGCAGATTCACTTCATCGGCAAGGACATCATCTACTTCCACACGCTCTTCTGGCCGGCCATGCTGAAGTTCTCCGGCAAGCCCTTCCGCGTGCCGGATCACATCAACGCCCACGGCTTCATGACCGTGAACGGCGAAAAGATGAGCAAGAGCCGCGGCACGGGCATTTCGCCTCTGGAGTATCTGAAGCTCGGCATGAATGCCGAGTGGCTGCGCTACTACCTCGCCGCCAAGATGAATTCGCGCGTGGAAGACGTCGACTTCACGAAGCTCGACTTCGCGCAGCGCGTCAATTCCGACCTGATCGGCAAGTACGTGAACATCGCCTCGCGTGCTGCCGGCTTCATCGTGAAGCGCTTCGAAGGCCGCGTGCTTGATTCCGCCATGACGGATCCCCTGGTCGGGAATCTCATGAGCCGCGTTCCTGAAGTCTCGGCTTTCTACGAAGCCCGTGAATTCGCACGCGCCACGCGTCTCGTGATGGAATTGGCAGACCTCGTCAACGAATACGTTGATGAAAAGAAGCCCTGGGAGCTCGCGAAGCACCCCGAAAAGGCCGAGGAACTGCACCATGTTTCCTCCGTTGCGCTGGAATGCTTCCGCCTCCTCACGCTCTGCCTCAAGCCCGTGCTTCCGGCTACGGCCGAACGCGTCGAGAACTTCCTCTCGATCGCTCCGCTCGCCTGGGCCGATGCTGCCAAGCACCTCTCGAGCGCGGATCCGATCAAGCCCTACCAGCACCTCATGCAGCGCGTCGACATGGAGAAGCAGTTGAACGTCCTCGTGCCGGAAAAAGCGCCGGAACCCGAACCCACCGTTCCGGGCGGCGAACCGATCGCCCCGGAAGTGACGATCGACGACTTCTCGAAGGTTGATCTTCGCGTCGCGAAGATCGTCAAGTGCGAAGAGGTTGAGGGTTCGACCAAGCTCCTGCGCCTCACGCTCGACCTCGGCGAAGGCCGCACCCGCAACGTCTTCTCCGGAATCAAGAGCGCCTATAAGCCCTCCGACCTCGAAGGCCGCCTCACGGTGATGATCGCCAATCTTGCTCCGCGCAAGATGCGCTTCGGCGTCTCCGAAGGCATGGTGCTTGCGGCGTCGGATGCTGCCGACAAGTCGCTCGGGCTCTTCCTGCTCTCGCCCGATTCGGGCGCCCAGCCCGGCATGCGCATTCGCTAAGGAATAACCCGCGCTTCCCGCACAAACGGGAAGCGCTTTGAGATAGCGCAAAGGGACGCGGCCATATGGCCGCGCCTTTTTTCTTAAACTATTGGCCCTCTCTTTTTTCCCTCATCGCTCCTCTTTTCTCTCAAAAAAATGAGCCTCTCAAAGCAGGCAGGAGAATTCCTGCACCATCTGCCGCTCGCGCACTTCCGGCCGGTGCTTCTTGACAGCATCAAGGGCTACAGCCGCCACATGCTTACCCGCGACATCTCTGCCGGCCTCACCGTCGGCATGGTGGCGCTCCCGCTTGCCATGGCATTCGGCATTGCCTCCGGCGTTCCGCCGGAAGCGGGTCTCTACACGGCCATCATTGCGGGCTTTCTGATTTCGCTCCTCGGCGGCTGCCGCGTGCAGATCGGCGGCCCGGCAGGCGCTTTCGTCGTCATCATCTACGGCATCATCGCGCAGTACGGGCTCTCGAACCTGATGCTCGCGACCATCGGCTCGGGCATCATTCTCTTCTTCATGGGGCTCTTCAAGCTCGGAGGCTTCATCAAATTCATCCCGATTTCGATCGTGATCGGCTTCACGAACGGCATCGCGGTAATGATCGGTCTGCAGCAGGTGAAGGATTTCCTCGGCCTCTCGATTGCCAAGATGCCGGCCGACTTCTTTGAGATGATCCTCACGATCATCGCGCACATCAAAACCTTTAATCCCTGGGCTTTCGGCATTGCGCTCACGAGCTTCCTCGTGATCTTCTTCTGGCCGAAGGGCTATTCGATGAATGGCCCGCAGTGGAAGCGCTGGATTGCGCACCTGCCGGGCACCGTCGTTGTTCTCATCCTGTCGACGGTTTTCGTGAGCCTCTTCAACATCCCCGTTGAGACGATCGGAAGCAAGTTCGGCGGCATTCCGCAGGGTCTTCCTGAGCTCCGGCTCCCTGAGTTCGACTGGCAGAGCGCCAAGCAGCTGTACGGCGCCATGCTCACGCTCGCCGTGCTCGGCTCCATTGAAAGCCTCCTCTGCGCGCGTGTTGCCGACACGATGACCGACGACCGCCACGACCCCAATCAGGAACTGATGGGTCAGGGCGTCGCCAACATGATCGTTCCCTTCTTCGGCGGCATTCCCGCCACCGGCACCATCGCGCGTACGGTGACGAACATCAAGTCGGGCGCCTTCTCGCCCGTGGCCGGCATGGTGCACGCCGTGACGCTTCTCGTCGTCATTCTGGTCGCTGCACCCCTCGCCGCGAGCATTCCGCTTTCCGCGCTCGCTGCCATCCTCGTCTTCGTTGCCTGGAACATGGGCAACTGGAAGGAATTCGTGCGTCTGAAGCGCATGTCGCTTTCCTATAAGGCAACGCTTCTTCTCACCTTCTTCCTTACGGTGATCTTCGACCTCACCGTCGCGGTGGAATTCGGTCTCGTCGTTGCCTGCATCTTCTTCCTCATCCGCATGAACAACATCACGGTTGTGGAACCCGCGACGCTGCCCTTCCACATGCCCGATACGGTGGAGGCCTGGCACATCAGAGGCGCGCTCTTCTTCGGCTCCATCTCGAAGCTCGAGCACGTCACTGATCCGCATCGCCTCATGGCCGCGAACTCCGCGAAGATCGTCATCCTAGACTTCACGGATCTCGTCAACATCGACAATTCCGCGATGGACCAGATTGAGGTCTTTGTGAGAGCGCTCCATCGCCATCATCATGAACTCATCATTGCGGGCGCTTCCGGCCATCCGCTCCGTCAGCTCGAACGCACGGGCATTGCGCAGGCGCTCGGACCCAACCTCGTCCCCGACATGGAATTTGCCATGGCGCGCGCTGATATCGTCCTCGCGGAACTCGCTGAGGAAGAAAAGAAGGAACAGGCTGCGCTTCAGGCCTGATTGAAGGTTTGAAGCTTTCGCGCCTTAAAGGGCCGCTCGAGATATTTCGGGCGGCCTTTTCCTTTAGAAGAGCGTGCCCTGCGTGCCGGGCATCTGAATGCCCTCAAAAAACTCCTTCCATTCGGCTTCGAGTTCCTCGGGCGTCTTTTCCTTATCAGTTGACGGCGCTTCCTCATAGACCATGAATGCCCGGTCGTCGTTTCTCAGATACACGGGGCTGTAGGACTCCGCCTGCTGGATCTGAATGAGAAAAACCTTTGCGAGCTCGAGCGAAGCCAGAAGCCAGACCGTAAGCTGCGGCTGATCCGCCTCATCGCCCATCAGGTCCGTGAGGCGAACATAGTCCTTGCCCTGAAGAATCTTCAGAATCCCCGTCATGTGCTCGCGCACTGAGAGTTCTTCGCGCGTCACGTGGTGATTCGCCGAGAGCGCGGCATCGGCTTCCACGGCTTCCCAGGCGAGCGAAAGCTCAGCGGGCGTAATGACGGGAAGGTCCTTCACGGGAACGTCGAAAAAGCCCCCCGCCGGAACGAGAAAATCCCGGTCAAGGCGCGGGAGTTCGTCAAGAAGCTTGGCCGCTTCCCGCATGCGTTCGTATTCGAGAAGCCTCCTCATGAGCTCAGCTCTCGGATCCTCGACTTCCTCGCCTTCGCTCGCATCAGGGCGTTTGGGAAGGAGCATCCGGCTCTTGATCGACATGAGCGTCGCCGACATCACGAGATAAGCGGATGCAAGTTCCAGATTCGAGCGGCGGATGAGTTCCACATAAGCCATGTACTGTTCCGTGAGCCTGGTCATCGGAATATCCATGACGTCGAACTTCTGGCTGCGGATGAGCCAGAGGAGAAGATCGAGCGGCCCCTCGAACCGGTCAAGAATGACTTCGAGCGCGTCGGGAGGAATATAGAGTCCCTCGGGGAGCTCCGTCATCGGTTCGCCGTAGAGGCGCGCAACGACCCGTGCGCCCGGGCGGGGTTCCTCTCCCGCAGGCGCCTTGTGGTTCGGATCCGGATTCGATGAAGGAGCTTCTGTCATGACCCGGGAATGATAAAGCCTCCGTCCCGCCGCGCTCTTCGCGCATTCGGAAACGGAGGCTTTCTCAGGCTCTTAAAGGAGAGCGGTCAGCCTTTCAGCTGGAACTGAATCGGAAAGCGCAAACGCACGGTCCCTTTCGGATGGCTCCAGCGCGATTCAGCATCCGCCACGGCACGCATTGCGGCCTTGTCGAGCAGCGGATGACCCGCGGACTTGAAAATCCTGAGTTCGGTCAGCTTTCCGTTCGGATTGACGATGAACTGCACGATGGCAGTGCCCTCGATGCGGAACATTCTGGCCTTGCGCGGATAGTGGAGCGATTCCTCCACCGCGCGCTTCACTTCAGTCAAGAACGGATCATCTATTTCACCGTAAACCAAAGTGGAGATGCCGTTCTCTGCATGTGCAGTCTGAGCGCCGGCCGGCTGTGCTGCCGGCCCCGGCGCAATCGCCGCGGGCGCTGCAGCAGGCTGCGGCGCATCGGCTTTCCTTGCGGTCTCAACACGATGCGGCCGCTCAGGCTTCGGCCTTTCAACCCGCTTTTCAGGCCTGGGCTTCGGTTTCTCAACCGGCTTCACCACTTCCTTTTTGACGGGCTTCGGCTTAGGCGGTTCAGGTTTCGGCTCAGGCTTGGGCTCTGGTTTCGGCGGTTCCGGCTGAGGTTCAGGTTCCGGGAGAGGCTCGGGCTCCGGTTCTGGTTCCGGCTCGGGCTGCGGTTCCGGTTCAGGTTCAGGTTCCGGCTCTGGAATGGGCTCAGGCTCCGGCGGCGGGGCCTCGGGCTCCGGTTCGGGTTCCGGTTGCGGCGGTTCCGGCTCCGGTTCAGGCGCAGCTTCAGGCTGCGGTTCGGGAGCGACCTCTTCCTGAGGCGCTCCGCCCCCGGAAAGCTGCGCGAACGAAAGCGACACCGACGCCACCTGTCCCGAAGGCTTATAGGTAAGCGCCGGCGCACTCCAGAACATCACCCAGAGGAGCGGCGCGTAGACGCAGCACGCGAGAAGAAACGACTGAACGGTGCGTTCAGTGTCCTTCTTTTTCTGTTGCGATGGTGAAGTTTTCATGGTTATTCGCCTTGAAGAGGTCAATCACCTGAATGAAGCGGTCGAATTTCGACTCCTTGTCGATGCGCAGAAGAACGCGCTGCTCGCGCGGCATGTTGGCGATCACGTCGTTCAGGTCGTCGAGCGACATCTTTTCGCCGTCCCAGAAGAAGTCGCCTGCAGCATCCACCTGCACGAGCTTCGGATGCTGATCGGCCTGCTGAGGAGAAGCCGCGGTCTTCGACTTCGGCAGATTGATCTGAATTTCACCCTTGGCGATAAAAGTGGAAATCGACAACACCATTGCCAGGAGCACAAGCATGATGTCGATGAAGGGAACAATGTTGAGAGGCTCCTTTTTCGGGATCTCAATCATTTACTGCTCCCCTTCAGCACTCTTCCAGCGCGACGAAAGCACGTTGATCGTAAGCTCCCCATTGGTTCCGCCGCGATTTGACGCCATGACTGAGAATGGAAATTCCTCATCAGGAGTTTCCCATGAACAAATCCTCCATCTGGCGTCAGGCATACAGCGACTTCCTTAAAAGCGGACTAAGCAGGGCTCAGTTCTACCGATCCCATATCGATAGCTACTTCCCCAAAGTCAGGCCCTCCCTGTCAAACCTTTACTGGCACTTCCAGCGCC
>CECA01008257.1_pt1 | contig 25504 bp, 23 predicted proteins | sample 557351 | NCBI WGS metagenome assembly CECA01 (sample SAMEA3182051, study PRJEB8094) | gut metagenome | biome: human; feature: gut; material: Stool; isolation source: human stools | place: Canada | collected 2012-03-07 | reverse complement strand
ATCTGGTATTCCGGGCAGATCACACAGTCATAGAATTCGTCATAGACATACTTCCACCACTCGTGGCCACCCTTCATCGTCTGCGGCCGCTTGTACGCTGTGGATAAAACTCTTCCGTCATCAAATACTTTCTTGCAAATATGGGGCGTCTTGTAGGCAGAATCGGCAACAATGGTCTCTGTTTCGGGAAATGTCTTCGTTACCTTGTCGTACACCTCGTCAAAGGCAACGCTGTCGTGGACATTTCCGGGCGTTACCACTGTCTCAAGCACGAAACCGTGGCTGTCGCAGGCCGTATGGGCCTCATACGCAAACTGCCGCTCATGGCTGCCCTTTACAAAGAGACCACAGTCCGGGTCGGTCACGCTTTTCGTGACTATATGCGCTTTATCTTTCTTTCGCCTCGCCAGCTTCTTCCTGGAGGTGTTGTCTTTCCGCTTCTTAGGTGCTGTCGGCGGCTCATCGTTATCCTCGTCAAACGGCTTTTTGCCGTGTGCCTCTCTGTCCGCGTTGACCTCCGCCATCAGCTCCTTCGCATAATGCTTGGACGCCACAGGCACCTGCTCTTTTATCTGCTTCTTTGTATTGGCATTTGCCTTAATATGGGTTCCGTCTATGAAGACTGCCTTCGGGGACAGATATCCCGCTTCCGCCACCTCTTCCAGTATCCACGCAAAGACCTGGTCCACGGTTTCTGCGGTAAAGCGGTGTCGGAAATTATAACTCACCGTGGAAAAATGCGGCGTTTCCTCTTGCAGCGTATATCCAAGGAACCAACGGTAGCAGATATTTGCGCTGATCTCATCCGCTGTCCTCCGCAAGGACGGCAGGCCGTACAGATGCTGGATCAGAACCATCTTGAACAGCACAACAGGGTCCACACTTGGCCGCCCGTTATCCTCGCTGTACAATGGTTCCACCATTTCATAGAGCCGGTTAAAATCTACCGCCGCATCTATTTTTCTCAGCAGATGGTCTTTCGGCACCAAGCTTTCTGTATCCACGATTTCTATGACACCACGATCCATTTTTCCGCGTTCCAGCATCTTTCATCACCCAGAACCATTTTATCATATAAACGCAAAAAAGCCCAGCCGTTGCTGGACTTTTTCGACAGACTGAGGCCATGCGAATCATTTGATTCGCATGGCCTTGTGCTTTTTTTTCACTTAAAATCGTGTGCGTTTTGCAGAACCATTTCCTTGACCTTGAGGAGGCGGACCTTGGTGGAGTTTTCGTTCTCCTCAAGCTTCATGGAGATGTATTTAATATTGCTCTCAAGCTCGGGGATCATGACGTACTCGAGCGCATTCACGCGGCGGCGGGTTTTTTCGATCTCCTCGGCCAGAAGCTGCATGGTCTTTTCGACCTGCGCAAGCTGAAGCATATCCTCGAAAACGACCGCCATGCGCGAGAGCGCGTCGTCCAGCTCGCCCGAGGTCTGCGCAAAGCCGTAGGGATAGATCTCCGACGGATCGTTATTGCGCGTGTGGAACGAGTACTGCGGCACGTTGACGCTCATGATATTTTTAAACTGCATGTCAAGCTCAACGCTCTGGCGCGGATACAGAAGCGCCTGCTCGAGCATCTCGGGGCTCATTATTGCGCTTGCGACCTGCAAGGCGGCGAAAGCCTCCGTCAGCCCCTGCTCGACGCGCTCGCGCAGCTGCTTGTTAAGGCGCACGATGTCCATGAACTGACGCATCAGCTCATCGCGCTTATCCTTCATAAGCTTATGGCCGCGGCGTGCGGTCTTGAGCCTGCCCTTGAGCTGCTTGAGCATCATTCTTGTAGGGGTTACCGTGGTGCCTGCCATAAAGACTCCCCCTTACTTCATGTATTTTTCGATCATCTCGGGCTTTACGCGCTTAAGCTCCGCTCTGGGCAGGATGCTCAGCAGCTTCCAGCCGAGATCAAGTGTCTCCTCAATGCTGCGATTTGTGTTGTTGCCCTGATTGACGTAGGTCTTTTCAAACTCATCGGCAAACTCGGCAAACAGCTTATCATCGTCGGAAAGAGCCGCCTCGCCGAGGATGGTCATCAGCTCCTTTGCGTCCTTGCCGCGCGAATATGCGGCAAACAGCTGGTTCATGGTTCCTGCATGATCCTCACGGGTCTTGCCCTCGCCGATGCCCTTATCCTTCAGTCGGCTCAGCGACGGAAGAACGTCAACGGGAGGAACGATGCCCTTGCGGTGCAGATCGCGGCTGAGGATGATCTGACCCTCGGTGATGTAGCCGGTAAGGTCGGGGATCGGGTGGGTCTTATCGTCCTCGGGCATGGTGAGGATGGGGATCATGGTGATCGAGCCCTTGCAGCCTATGCGGCGGCCGGCGCGCTCGTACATTGTCGCAAGGTCGGTGTACAGATAGCCGGGATAGCCGCGGCGGCCGGGGACTTCCTTCTTTGCCGCGGAGACCTCACGAAGAGCTTCGGCGTAGTTTGTGATATCGGTTATGATGACAAGAACGTGCATGTCCTTTTCAAACGCAAGGTACTCGGCCGCAGTCAGCGCCATACGCGGAGTTGCTATACGCTCAACGGCAGGGTCGTTTGCGAGGTTTGAAAACACAACCGTTCTGTCGATAGCGCCGGTGCGCTTGAAGTCCTCGATGAAGTATTCGGATTCCTCAAACGTGATGCCGACCGCCGCAAAGACAACAGCGAAGTTCTCACCGTCGCCGAGAACGCGCGCCTGACGCGCGATCTGCGCCGCGAGCGCAGCGTGCGGAAGGCCTGAGGCCGAGAATATGGGCAGCTTTTGGCCGCGAACGAGGGTGTTCAGGCCGTCGATGGTGGAAACGCCGGTCTGGATAAACTCCGCCGGATACGCGCGCGCCGCCGGATTCATGGGCATGCCGTTAATATCGCGGTGAGCCTCCGCAAGAAGCTCGGGGCCGCCGTCGATGGGCTGACCCATGCCGTTGAATACGCGGCCGAGCATATCCTCGGAAACCGCAAGCTCCAGAGGATGACCGAGAAATCTGACCTTAGTCTGCGCAAGGTTTATGCCCTGAGCCGAGTCAAAAAGCTGAACGACCGCTCTGTCGCCCTCGACCTCGAGGACCTTGCCGCGGCGAACCTCACCGTTGGGAAGCTCGATCTCGCACAGCTCGTCATATGTGACGCCCTCGACCTGCTCGACGATCATCAGCGGATTTGCTATCTGTCGTATGGTCTTATAATCTTTAATCATGCGTCCTCACCTCCTGCGATGACCGCATTGATCTCATTCTTCATCTGCTCAAGTATCGAAGCATACTCCTGCTTATATGTATCGGGAGCCGCCATTTTTGCGCGGCCTATGCGCTCCTTTGCTCCGATTGCAAACAGCGCCTTCATATCTGCGCCCTTGCCGAGTGCATCGCGGCCGAGCGCATCGAAGGTGAGTATCATGCGCATAAGCTCAAACTGCTTGTCATAGGACGAATATGCATCCTCATCGACGAATGCGTTCTGCTGCAGGAAGTCCTCGCGCAGCATCTTTGCCGTTTCCATCGTGAGTCTGTCGGCAGGGCTGAGCGCATCCTGACCGACGAGGCGGACGATCTCCTGAAGCTCGTTTTCCTCCTGAAGTATGTGCATCGCCTTATCGCGGTTTATCATATACTCGGGTCCGAACTGTTCGTTATACCACTTTGCCAGAGTATCGACATACAGCGAATACGAGGTCAGCCAGTTTATCGCCGGGAAGTGGCGCGCGTATGCAAGGGACGAATCGAGCGCCCAGAAAACCTTGACGATACGCATCGTTGCCTGCGAAACAGGCTCGGAGATATCGCCGCCCGGAGGCGAAACTGCGCCGATGGCGGTGACGGAGCCGCGTCTTTCATCCGAGCCGAGGCATTTGACAACGCCTGCGCGCTCGTAAAACTGCGCGATACGCGATGCAAGATAGGCCGGGTAACCCTCTTCGCCGGGCATTTCCTCAAGTCGACCGGACATCTCGCGCAGAGCCTCCGCCCAACGCGAGGTGGAGTCTGCGAGAACCGCGACGTCATAGCCCATATCGCGGAAATACTCTGCAATGGTGATACCTGTGTAGATAGACGCCTCGCGCGCCGCAACGGGCATATCGGAGGTGTTTGCTATAAGAACAGTCCGCTTCATCAGCGGCTCGCCGTTTCTCGGGTCTGTAAGCTCCGGGAACTCCATGAGAACGTCTGTCATCTCATTGCCGCGCTCGCCGCAGCCGATGTAGATAACTATATCGACGTCCGACCACTTTGCCAGCTGGTGCTGAACGACGGTCTTGCCCGAGCCGAACGGGCCGGGAACTGCCGCAGTACCGCCCTTTGCTATCGGGAAGAGCGTGTCGATTATTCTCTGTCCGGAGTTCATCGGGCGCGTAGGCATGCTCTTGGATGCATATGGTCTGCTTATACGAACAGGCCACTTCTGCATCAGGGTAAGCTCATGCTTTTCGCCTTTGTTATCCTCAAGCACGGCAACGGTCTCCGTTACGGTGAAGTCGCCGCCCTTGATGCTCAGAAGCTTGCCGCTCATGTTGGGCGGCACCATTATTTTGTGCAGAATGGCGCTTGTTTCCTGAACGGTGCCGATAACGTCGCCGCCTGTAAGCTCATCGCCCTCGTGCGCGGTCGGCGTGAATGTCCACTTTTTCTTGCGGTTGAGCGCCGGAACGTCGGTTCCGCGGCTTATGGTCGCGCCGGTCAGCTCGCGGATCTCCGGCAGTGGGCGCTGTATACCGTCGTAGATATTCTCCAGCATACCCGGTCCGAGCTCGACGGACATCGGCATGCCCGAGCTTTCGACCTCCGCGCCCGGTCCGAGGCCGGAGGTCTCCTCATAGACCTGGATCGACGCGCTGTCGCCCGTCATATTAAGTATCTCGCCTATAAGTCTGTCGGGACCGACACGCACAACGTCGGAAACGTTCGCGTCGCCCAATCCCTCTGCGACTACAAGCGGTCCTGAGACCTTTATTATAGTTCCGCTCATACAGATACCTTTCTTTCTTAATTATTCTCGAGGATGTTCGTGCCGATGGCACGCTCGACTGCGGCATTGAGAGCCGAAAGGCCCATGCCGAGGCTGCCTTCTCTGCCGGGGATAAGTATTATCGCCGGCTTCGGGCTGTCCTTGAATTTATCTATCTGGCTTTGAAGCTGGGCGGCGATATCCTCCTCGATGTAGATGATCGCAACGTCCTCCCTGTCATGGGTGAGCGTGCGAAGTATCGCCTTTGCCTCAGTGCCGTCGGCGACCGGATATGCCTCCAGTCCCAGCGCGGTGAAGCCCATAACGGTGTCGCGCCGTCCGATTACAGCAATTTTAAGCATAAAGATCACGCAGCCTTTCCCGTATGGTCTCCGTCGGAAGTCCGGCGAGCATCCCGGTGAGTATCATGCGCAGCGCGGTGGTTTCACCCTCGACAGCGGCAAGATACGCAATGGCCGGCGCTTCGCCGTAGGAGACGAGCCTTGCACCCGTGAGATACGCTGTCACGGCATTGTCGCAGGCAAGCTCAAACTCGGTCATCGTTCCGCCCTTGACGGCGGCAGCTCCGAGAGCCGCAGCATTTTCCAAAAGTGTGTTCGCATATATCGACGCAAGCGTATCGCCCGAGCCAAAGGCTGCGAGGATGCGCCCTGTGTCAATGCCACCGCCCGGTATGAGCGCCGTTTTCAAGAACTCCGTATCCTTATTCATGCGCATCGTGCGCACAGCACTTCTAAGGTTTGCAGCGTCTATAAGCATCTGCGCATAGCCTTTGAGAAACGCGCTTCCGAGGTTTTTCGCCGCCGCGCAGATCTCGGCAAAATACGCTCTGTCGAGTATAAAATCGGCAAGCTGCGGATTTTGCGATCTTGCAAGTGCGCTTTTTGCCTCGACCATAGCGTCGGCGAGCACCGGCGGCAGGCCAAGATACTTCTCCTCGGCAAAGCTGCGCTTCAATATCTCCGGGCTTACTCTTCCGGATGCGCTCATCAAATCCGAACGGTCGCGGCCGTCGGCCTCGGTTTTTATTACGATCTTAGCATTATGGTAATCATACCTCATGCGGAAGACCTCTACCGGCTCCGCGTTCGGCGAAAGCCGCGCAAGCTCTGCGAATATCTCGGCTCTGTGCTCGGCAAGGGTCTCCTCGACCTGCTTTGCCGTAAAGCCCGACATGTCCTTATATCCGCAGTCTGTGAGCATCTTTGCCGCCTCGTCAAAGCTCGGCGCGTCTATCATGCGCTCGGCCTTATCGCGCGTGAGCATCTTCGCTTCCCTTGCCCTAAGCATCGCGGAAAGATACAGATATTTTTCTCTGACGCACTTTTTATTTGACAATTCGTTCCCTCCCTTTTCGGGATATGCAGCGCCGGAGCATCATTCAAACATAGCTGCCGCAACTTCGGTGGAAAGTCCGCTGCGGCGCTGGCGAATGAGCGCGTCGATGCTGCAATTTGTCTCTATGCCGCCGAAGCGGACTATAACTCCGCCGGAAATATCGGCAGTGTCCTCGCTCACGGTGAGCTTGCCGGGCGTTCCCTTTGCCGAAAGAAGCTCGTTTGCCGCCTTGCAGACGGCTTTGCCGACCTCGGCCTTGTCGCGCGCATTTAAGACTATCTCCTCCATGCCGCCGGCAGCTGCCTCGGCCGCCATACGCGCAAGAAACTGCGTGTATTTATCGCGCGGCATATTGACTATCTCTTCGCGTGCTGCGTCAAACGCGGCAGATATCATCTCCTGCTTTACGGAAAGGACGCTCTTTTTTGCCTCCATCTCCGCAATGCGGCGGCTGCCGCTGAGGATGTCCTCACATTCGGCGTTTCCGGCCTCCATGAGCCTTTCGTATTCGCTCAGCGCCTCCTTGAAGCTTGCGGCGCGTATCTCCTCGGCCTGCTTTGCGGCGGCGTCGAGGATCTTCTTCGCCTCCGCGTCGCCGTCGGCCCGGATATGTGCTATTATTTTTTCAGTGCCTTTCATAGTAAAGCCCTGCCTTTATTTATTTTTTTCATCAAAGGCTGAAGAGCATCATCATGGACGCAAGAAGCGACAGGATGGCGTAGAATTCAACGGTGATGCACAGGACCATGCCCTTGGCCCAGTGGTCGGGGTTCTTGGCAAGCAGGTTGACCGACGCCGCCGCGACCTTGCCCTGACCGATGGCGGAGATAAGGCCGCCTATTGCGATAGGCAGGCAGGCTGCGAAGTAACGGCAGCCGTCAACGAAGGAGAGGTCGAGAGCCGTGCCGTTGAGCAGACCCATGCGGGATATTGCGAGGAAGAACACCGCAAGACCGTAGAGGCCCTGAGTGCCGGGGATGACCTGAAGGATCATCGCCTTACCGAATTTCGAGGGATCCTCGGTCACAAGACCCGCGCCGGCCTCACCGGCTATACCTGTACCAACTGCCGAGCCTGCGCCGGCAAGACATGCCGCAAGACCCGCTCCGAGAAGAGCTATTGCAAGACCAGTGTGTGCAAACAGAAATTCCATCTTTTTGTCCTCCTATTTATTCCGAAATATCATAGTATTTTGTACTTAATTCAAGGGGCTTGAAGGCCCTGCCGCCGTCCTTGTAGAACTTGCCGAAATACTCAAGGCACTGAAGTCTCAGATCATGCACGTAGCAGCCCAAGAGGTTCAGGGCAAAGTTCAGGGCGTGACCGGCTAAAAACACGGGGATAAACAGCCACAGGGAATTGGCTATGCCGCCTATGGTGTTGAACACCGTTGCGATAACGCTGCCTGCGAGCATCAGCGCCATGATTCGTGAATACGAAAGTATGTCGCCGAACCAGCCCGTTACGCTGTTGTATATGGTGGAGAATATGCTCACTATTGCGCCGCCGATACCGTTTGCGCCGCGCGCGCCGCCGTATAGGAGCATCATGCAGCCTATAACGAGAACGACGGGCACTCCGCTAATGCTTCCGACGTCGAGCGCCAGCATTATGCCGCCTATGAGGATGACCCACAGTGCGCCCTCCTCCCACACGGCATCGGCTATCTGTCCGCGCTTTACCTTCTGCACGACGTTTATGACCATGCCCGTGTTAAGATGCACAAGTCCGAGAGCCATCGCGCCTATGAGCACCTCCATGCTGTTGGTCATGGGACTGAATAAATACCACAATTCGCCCCAGCCCTCGGGCTTGCCGAGGATCTTTCCGACCTGCGCTATGGCGTCGCCGAAGAAGCCGCCCGTGAGTATTCCCATTATAAATGTAGAGATACCGCAGCAGAAAAGAAGCTGGCAGAAGCTCAGCGAGCCCTTGCGCGGATGCATCTTCTTCATTGCAACGACCGCCGCAAGGATCATGATAAGGCCGTAGCCCATGTCCGCCATCATAAGTCCGTAGAACAAAATGAAAAACGGCGCCATCAGCGGGTTCGGGTCAACGCCGTCGTATGCCGGCAGGCTGTACATATTCGTGACCATGTTCAGCGCGTTTGTTATCTTGTTGTTGCGCAGCTGCACCGGAACATCGGGATATTCCTCCGGCTCGGGATCGCAAAGCTCCCACGCGCAATCGAATTTTTCAAGACTCTCTTCAAGCTCGGGCACCTTCCGTGCAAGCACCCAGCCCTGGAGCGCGACCACGCTTTCCATGCCGTACAGCCGTCCCTCGGCCTCGGCATAAGCGACCTTGGTCTCCATTCTGTCGGCACACAGCTTCAGCTCCTGCCGGCATTCGGCCATGGCGCTTATCTCATCGATAAGCTCGCTTTTTTGCCGGTCAAGCTCCTCAAGCTCGGCTTTCAGCCGCTCTGTATTCTCCGCTGCCGTGCCTTCGGCATTGCCGAACGAGGCAATCGAGAAATTATGTACCCTCAGCGCATCAAGCGCCGCGGCAAGATCCTCCTTAAAGCATACGAGGGCGAGATACTGCTGCGCCTTATCCGCCGAAACGGGGATGATCTCCGCTTCCTCGGTGACATCCGCAAGGCTTTGGACGGCTTCTGCAAGCGGCACCGACGCAGGAACAAATCCCAAAGTAACGGCGCAGCGCTGCGTCCCCTGTCCGTCGAGCGGATAGTCAAGCGCAAGCCACGGCTTGAGCGAGTCCATTGCGCCTGCAAGGCGCGCACGCTCGGCATTACCGCGGCGCACCGCTTCGTCAACGGAAACTATCCTTCGCGCAGTCTCGATCGTGTCCGCAAGCGTTGAATCGTCAAGAATGGTGCTGACCTCGGTCTCCGGTTTTGCCGACAGAAGCTTACTTTTTTGCGGCGCATACTTATCAAGCAGTTCCACCGCCTGAATCAGCGTTGCACAGTCGGTCCTGCACTTTGTGATATCGCTGCCCTCTTTTGCGAGGTGCTGCCTAAGCTCCGGCGAAAGCTCGGAAAGCTCCGGCTCGGAGACCTCTATGCAGCCGAGCAGCATAAGCTTTCGCAGAAGCGCCTTTTTCTGATCGCGGACGGCCAGCAGTCTCAGCTTTTTCATTTTTTCAATGGCCATTATCCGTTCACGATCCTTTCCGCGATTAGTTTAGCCGCAGCCGCACAACGGCTTTCGGCCTTGGCGCGAAGCACAGCTTTTTTATTCTCCGCTTTCTGATAGATCTCCTGTGCTTCCTTATCAGCCGCCGCTTGTGCCTCAATCCTGCGTGCGGCAAGCTCCTTGGCCGCCTTATCACGCGCCTGTTCGACATCCGTTTTGCCGGCAAGCTCTGCCTGCGCGACTATTCTTTTTGCTTCCGCCTGTGCCTCGGCAATGTCAAGGCGCACGCTCTCCTCCGCCGCGCTTATTCCGGCAATTTCATCAAATGCCATCAGCTCTCCTCCCTTCGTTAATTTTCTTAACACATATCCCACTATCGTGATATTGAATGTTTTTAATGTGTTAACAATACCAAAAAAGTGCTGTAATTTCAACGATTTTTGTGCGGTTTCATTGACAAACTTCAAACAATTTAAATAGTTAAATTATTACCCAGTGTTTCCGTTCCTTTGGTAATTGCCGAAATGCCTGATACAGCAGGGTCAAATGTTTGGCATAATGCCCGGAATTATTGTTTGTTAATTAACATACTAAGCGTTTATTCGCAATTTTGCAAGTATTTTTTTGCTTTTTCTCCATAAACAATTTGCTTTTTTCCAATAACCAATATGCATAGCAGTGTAAAATCTGTTGCTCGCAACGCATCAAAACGGTAAAATCTCCGTTTTTTCCTTGCCAAACGAGTATCGGCAATGTATAATTACTTGGTACATATGCGGCAAATTCGTATACCAAGGAGGCTTCCTATGGCTAATAATTATAAAAGGCGCGCCGGCGACCGTGTTGACGGCAGACGGCTGCGCTCACTCAACGGCTTTTACAACTTCATTCCTTTTATAATGCCTACACGAAACGACGCACTCAACTACTATGAGGAATCGTTTGAGATCACCAATGCCGATCGCTGGTTCAGAAAGCAGCGCGTCGCTGGCTACAAGGGCATGGGCATGCTGCACCTGCTCATTGCGGCATATGTTCGCGCCTGCGCGTATCTGCCGGGACTCAACCGCTTCTGCGTCGGCAAGCGCATCTATGCGCGCGAGAATATCGAGATCGTCATGGCCGTAAAACGCAGTCTGACCATCAATTCGAGCGAAACTACCATCAAGGTAACGTTCAAGCCCACCGACACGATCTATGACGTTTACAGCCGCATGAACGCCGCCGTCGACGAGATCAAAAACTCCGACGAGGAAAACGGCACCGAGGAATTTGCAAACAAGTTTGCTTCCCTGCCGCGCTTCGTCATAAGCTTTGCCATCTGGCTTCTGCGCGTTGCCGACTATTTCGGTCTGCTGCCGAAGAAGCTTCTGGATGTAAGCCCGTTCCACGGCTCGATGATAATAACCGACCTCGGCTCGCTCGGCATAGGTCCCATTTATCATCATATCTACAATTTCGGCACGCTTCCTGTGTTCGTTTCGTTCGGCGCAAAGCGCCATGTGCATGAGCTTGACCGCCACGGCAACGTTGTTGACCGCAAGTATGTTGACGGCAAGTTCGTTCTTGACGAGCGCACGGTCGACGGTCACTACTACGCAAGCGTGTTCAAAATAATAAACCGCATCATTCAGGACCCTTCGATCCTCGAAGTTCCTCCCACAAAGGTCAACGAGGACATCTTCTGATAAAAAGCATTTACGGCTGCACAGATCATGCAGCCGTATTTTTTTATGTTTTCGTGGCAAAATATCAGCGGTGATCAATATGACTAAAAAAACAGGGCGGCAGACTCTGCGGCTGCAAAACGCGCCGTCGATCGTATCCTTTGCCTCGGTGGTCGGGCAAAAGGAGGGCGAAGGCCCGATCGGCCACTGCTTTGATAAGATATGCCTGGACGCATACTTCGGCGAAAAATCATGGGAAAAGGCCGAAAGCTCGATGCTGAAGGAGTGCTTTGAGCTGTGCTGCGATAAGCTCGGCATACCGCCGGCAGAGCTTGACATGGTATTCTCCGGCGATCTGCTCAACCAGTGCGTCGGCTCCGCGTTTGCGCTTAAAAACACCGGCGTGCCTCATTTCGGGCTGTACGGCGCGTGCTCGACCATGGGCGAGAGCATGACCCTCGCCGCAATGGCGCTCGACGGCGGCTTTGCCGAACGTGTGTGCGCTGCAACAAGCTCGCACTTTTGCTCGTCCGAGCGGCAGTACCGCTTCCCTCTCGAATACGGCGGACAGCGCACGCCCACCGCTCAGTGGACGGTCACAGGCTCGGGCGCCGTGATACTGCAAAGCGGCGGAGCCGGGCCTTATATCACATATCTCACACCCGGCAGGATCGTCGATGCCGGCATAACGGACGCCAACAACATGGGCAGCGCCATGGCTCCGGCGGCATACGAAACGCTCAAGGAGCATTTTGCCGACACCGGCAGAGATCCGGACTATTACGACATGATCGTGACCGGTGACCTCGGCGCCGTCGGGCACGACACGCTCGAGGAGCTTTTTCGCCGCGACGGGGTAAAGCTCGGAAAGTTCTACACCGACTGCGGCGTTCTGATCTTCGACCGCGAGCGGCAGGACGTTCACTCGGGCGGCTCGGGCTGCGGATGCTCGGCAGCGGTGTTCTGCTCGCTTATCATGCGCGGATTTTCCGAGGGCAAGTGGAGCCGCGTTCTGTTTGCGCCGACGGGTGCGCTCATGTCGCCGACGAGCACCCAGCAGGGTGCAAGCATCCCCGGCATATGCCACGCGCTTGCCATCGAAAAAGATCTTCCTGGCCGAGGTGAAGGATATGCTCATTGAATATATCAAGGTTTTTGCCCTTGGCGGCGCGCTGTGCGCCATAGGGCAGATCCTTATCGACAAAACAAAGCTTACCCCGGCGCGCATACTGACCGTCTACGTTGTCGCCGGACTTATACTCGAGGCAGTCGGGCTTTACTCGCCGCTAGTCAAATGGGCAGGAGCCGGCGCGACTGTTCCGCTTACGGGCTTTGGCAGCACGCTTGCCAAGGGCGTTGAAAAGGCCGTTTCGGAGGTCGGCGTTCTCGGCGCGTTCACCGGCGGCTTCACGGCAGCCGCAGCCGGCATCGGCGCAGCCGTGTTCTTCGGTATCATAATTGCGCTTCTGTTCAGGCCGAAAGCAAAAAGCTGAAAATTCAAAACGCACGGAACTTAACTGTTCCGTGCGTTTGCGTTATACATATCATGCCGCCGTATCAAAGCTTTCGACCTCCGTAACGCTTTTCACAAAATCCGTGAGCGCGTCATTGTCGATAAACCATAGCTTTTCACCATATTGGATTTCCAAGTCGCCGCGAAAAAATCTCCCGGAGGACAAGCTGCCATCCGGGAGAAGTTACGGCTATTTAATTATTTTATGGAGAAGAATGCGTCCATGCCGGGGTACTGAGCGACGTCGAACAGCTCGTCCTCGATGCGGAGCAGCTGGTTGTACTTGCAGACGCGGTCGGTGCGGCTGGGTGCGCCGGTCTTGATCTGGCCTGCGTTGACTGCGACGGAGATATCGGCGATGGTGGTATCCTCGGTCTCGCCGGAGCGGTGGGAGACAACTGCCGTCCAGCCTGCGCGGTGAGCCATCTGGATAGCGTCGAGAGTCTCGGTCAGGGTGCCGATCTGGTTTACCTTGATGAGGACTGCGTTTGCTGCGCCCAGAGCGATACCCTTCTTGATGCGCTCGGTGTTGGTGACGAACAGGTCGTCGCCGACGATCTGGATCTTGTGGCCGAGGCGCTTGGTCATCAGCTGCCAGCCTTCCCAGTCGTTCTCGCCCATGCCGTCCTCGATGGAGATGATGGGGTACTTATCGACAAAGCCTTCCCACATATCGACCATCTGCTCGCTGGTCATGACGGTGCCGCGCTTGGGCAGGTGGTAGCACTTATCTTCTTCGTTGTACCAGTCGGAAACTGCGCCGTCGATCGCGATCTTGAAGTCCTCGCCGGGCTTGTAGCCGGCCTTTTCCATGGCTGCAACAAGAGCCTTGAGTGCGTCCTCGTCGGAATCGAGGTTGGGAGCATAGCCGCCCTCATCGCCGACGCCTGATGCCGGAACGACCTTCTTCAGAGCATGGAAAACCTCTGCGCACATACGCAGTGCTTCCTTCCAGCTCTTTGCGCTGACGGGCATGATCATGAACTCCTGGATATCGACGTTTGAGCCGGTTGCGTGTGCGCCGCCGTTGAGAACGTTCATCATGGGAACGGGCAGGGTCTTGGCGTTCACGCCGCCGATGTAGTTATAAAGGCTCTGGCCGGTGGCTTCGGCTGCTGCGCGTGCGCATGCGAGCGATACGCCGAGGATGGCGTTTGCGCCGAGGCGAGACTTGTTGGGGGTTCCGTCTATCTCGATGAGCATCTTGTCGATGCCGGGCTGATCGAGGACGTTCAGGCCGACCATAGCCTCGGCGATCTCGCCGTTTACGTTCTCAACTGCCTTGCTGACGCCCTTGCCGCCGTAACGGCTCTTGTCGCCGTCGCGCAGCTCGCATGCTTCGTACATGCCGGTGGATGCGCCGGAGGGAACGGCTGCACGGCCAACTGTGCCGTCATCGAGGGTGACCTCGACCTCGACGGTCGGGTTGCCGCGGGAGTCAAGGATCTCTCTTGCCATAACGTCAACGATCTCAAAATACTGCTTCATGATTCACAATCTCCTTTTATTTGATTATCAACGAGCTTCCGCTCATCACATCGGGTTTTTCGATATTCATAATGTCAAGCATCGTCGGGGCGATGTCCGAAAGGCGACCGCCCTCGCGCAGCTCAACACCGTCACAGCATACCACAAAAGGCACGGGATTGGTAGTGTGCTGCGTATTAATTTTTCCGTCGGCATTTATCATGCAGTCGGCATTGCCGTGGTCGGCGGTGACGCAAAGGACCGTATCGGGCATGCTCTTTGCCGCCTCATACACCTTGCCCATGCACTCATCGACAGTTTCGACGGCCTTCACGGCAGCGTCGAGAACACCGGTGTGTCCGACCATATCGCAGTTGGCAAAGTTGCAGACGATCATCTCGTATTTATCGCTCTTTATAGCCTCGACGCACTTTTCCGCAACGGCGGCTGCGCTCATCTCGGGGATGAGGTCGTATGTCGGGAACTGCTTCGGCGACGAAACGAGGCATCTCTCCTCGCCCTCGCAGGGCTTTTCAACGCCGCCGTTGAAGAAAAACGTGACGTGCGCGTACTTCTCGGTCTCGGCAACGCGGAACTGCTCATAACCCTTTGCCGAAACGATCTCGCCGATCGTGCTCTCAAGCTTCTCGGGCGGATACGCTATCGGCAGAGTCAGCGCCTCGTCATACTGTGCTGTGCATACAAAGCTCAGAGGATACACGCATTTTTTGCGCGCAAAGCCGTCAAACTCCGGTAAGGTGAGCGCCCAGGTCATCTCGCGTGCGCGGTCGGGGCGGAAGTTCATGAATATAACGCTGTCACCCTCATTTACAACGCCCTCGGGGCACACGACGACGGGCTTAACAAACTCGTCGGATACGTTTGCCTCGTAGCTGTCCTCGACTGCCTTCACGGGGTCGGGGTTCATTGCGCCCTCGCCGCAGACGATGGCGTTGTAGCCTGCCTCGACTCTGTCCCAGCGCTTGTCGCGATCCATGCCGTAGAAACGGCCCTGGATGGTCGCGATCTTCGCGTTGCCGAGGGAGACGCACTTGTCGTTGAGCTTTTTTACATACTCAACGGCGCTTCTCGGCGGAACATCGCGTCCGTCGAGGAAGCAGTGGACATAGACCTTTTCAAGGCCGCGCCGTTTAGCCATGTCGAGGATCGCAAATATGTGATTTATATGGCTGTGTACGCCGCCGTCGGACAAAAGGCCGAGGATGTGCAGCGCCTTGCCGGCAGCTTTGGCATCGTCCATTGCCTTGACGTAGGCCGGGTTTTCAAAAAAGCTGCCGTCTGCTATGGCGTTATTTATGCGCGGCAGATCCTGAAACACGACGCGGCCTGCGCCGATGTTTGTATGGCCGACCTCGCTGTTGCCCATCTGCCCCTCGGGCAGACCGACGTCAAGCCCGGAGGCGGACAGCTGCGTATATGCATTTTCGGCAAATATGCGGTCAAGATTCGGTTTTTTTGCAAGGCTTATGGCGTTGCCGCCGCCCTCGTGCGCTATGCCGAAGCCGTCCATGATAACGAGAACGCACTTACTCATTTGCTTCCCCCGTTGCGGCAATAATGGTCGCAAAATCATTGGGCTTGAGCGATGCGCCGCCGATGAGGCCGCCGTCAACATCCGGCTGAGCCAGAAGCTCGGCTGCATTCTTTGCATTCATGCTGCCGCCGTAGAGGATGCTCACGCCGCGCGCTGCGCGCGCACCGTACATATCGCGGATGATGGCGCGGATCTCGCGACAGACCTCTTCGGCCTGCTCGCTGGTCGCGGTTTTGCCGGTACCAATGGCCCAGATAGGCTCATAGGCGATGACGCAGCGGCGCAGCGACGCAGCGTCAACTCCGCTCAGCGCAGCGCGGACCTGATAGTTGATGTGCGCCATGGTAAGCTCCATCTCGCGCTGCTCAAGGCTTTCGCCGACGCAGATGATGGGGTTTATGCCGTGCTCTATGAGAGCGCGGGTCTTTGCGTTTATAAGAAGATCATCCTCGCCGTGGTACTGGCGGCGCTCGGAGTGGCCGACTATGCAGTACTTGACGCCGATATCCTCAAGCTGCGAGGCTGAGACCTCACCGGTGTATGCGCCCTTTTCAAACTTCGACACATCCTGCGCGCCGGTCATGATCTTGGCTTCCTTGCCGGCCTTGAGCATCGCCGCAACGTTCACCGCAGGAACGCACAGCACGGTCTCGCAGCTTTTTATTTTCGGCATAAGAGGCTTGAGTTCTTCGATGAAGGGCTTAACATCCGAAGAGAGCATGTTCATTTTCCAGTTGCCGGCTATAATAGTTTTTCTGTATTTTGTATTCATTGTTTCAGCCTCCGCTTACATTATTTATCCAGCAGACATGCAACGCCGGGGAGCTCGCGGCCTTCGAGGAACTCGAGGGAAGCGCCGCCGCCGGTGGAAATGTGGGTCATCTTATCGGCAAAGCCGAGCTGCTCAACGGCAGCCGCACTGTCGCCGCCGCCGACGATGCTGATCGCGCCGGACTCGGCAAGCGCTCTTGCAACGGCCTTGGTGCCCTCGGCAAATGCCTCGAACTCGAAAACGCCCATGGGGCCGTTCCAAACGACGGTCTTTGCGTTTTTGATCGCATCGGAGAAAAGCTCAACGGTCTTGGGGCCGATATCCATGCCCATCCAGCCATCGGGGATAGCATCAACGGAAACGATCTTCTTCTCGCAGTCGGCCTTGAATTCGCTGCCGATCGCGGTGTCAACGGGCAGCAGGAGCTTGACGCCCTTTTCCTTAGCCTTTGCGATCATCTCAAGCGCATAGTCGAGCTTATCGGCCTCGAGCAGGGAGTTGCCGATGCCGTGACCCATTGCCTTAATAAATGTATAGGCCATGCCGCCGCCGATGATAACGGTGTCGGCCTTGTCGAGCAGGTTGTTGATAACGCCGATCTTGTCGGAGACCTTCGCGCCGCCGAGGACCGCGACGAAGGGGCGCGCGGGATCGTCGAGCGCCTTGCCCATGACCGACAGCTCTTTTTCAACGAGCAGGCCGGCATATGCAGGCAGATACTTTGCAACGCCTGCGGTGGAGGCGTGAGCGCGGTGAACGGTGCCGAATGCGTCGGAGACATAAAGCTCTGCCATATCGCTGAGCGCCTTTGCGAAATCATCGCCGTTTTTCTCCTCGCGGATATCAAAGCGGAGGTTCTCAAGCAGCATGAGCTGGCCGGACTGCAAAGCGGCGGCCTTTGCCTGCGCATCCTCGCCGATGATGTCCTTTGCAAAGATCACGTCCATGCCGAGCAGCTCGGAAAGGCGCTTTGCAACAGGTGCGAGAGTGAGCTTTTCCTTCCACTCTCCCTTGGGCTTGCCAAGGTGGGAGCATGCGATGACGGCAGCGCCGTTATCCAGCAGATACTTGATGGTAGGCAGGGCGGCAACAATGCGCTTATCGCTTGTTATCTCACCTGTCTCCTTGTTCTGGGGAACGTTAAAGTCGCAGCGCAGAAGCACCTTCTTGCCCTTAACATCCGCATCGAGCACGCTTTTCTTGTTGTAATTCATGATAAAGCTCCTTTCCGTCGGGAAATTCCGACTCGGTATTGAAAAATTAATAAATAACTGTTATGATTCGGCCATGGAGCCGATGTCCATAAGTCCGGGGAAGCCCTGCTGACGCAGCGCCTCATAGGCCAGTATCGCGGCCGAGTTTGAAAGATTGAGGCTGCGCGCGGCGCTTACCATCGGGATTCGTATGCAGCGGTCACAGTATCGCATGCGCAGCTCCTCGGGCAGGCCTGCTGTCTCCTTGCCGAGCATTATGCTGACGCACTCGGTCGAAAAATCGGCCTCGTAATATGCGTGCGGCGCTTTCGTCGTTGCGAGCCAGAGGTTATCGTCGCCGTTTTTCTCGAGGTACTCGTCGAGATTTTCATACACGCTTATATCGACAAGGTGCCAGTAGTCAAGGCCGCAGCGCTTGACGGCTTTATCGGAAATATCAAAGCCCAGAGGCTTTATAAGGTGAAGTCTTGCGCCCGTTGCCGCGCAGGTTCGGGCAATTGCGCCTGTATTGTGCGGTATTTCCGGTTCGAGAAGAACTATATTAAGCATTATCTTATCCCGTTTCGTTATCAAATATCTCTTTTACGCGTATATTTTAGCACATTTTTCTCGAAAAAGATGAACTTTTTTGAGTTTTTTAAGATTTGTTGCATTTTTGACAACTTTTATCTTCAACGGGTGCCGTAAGTGAGCGTCAAATCGGCATTCTGCACATCTTGAAACTGTTTTCAGAGGCGAAAAATGATCTGCAACGCATGTCCGCGCCGCTGCGGCGCCGAAAGAAGTGAATACCAGCCGGGCGGAGTGTGCGCAAGTCCTGCCCTGCCGCGCATAGCCCGAGCCGCTCCGCACTACGGCGAGGAGCCGTGCATAAGCGGCGAGCGCGGAAGCGGAACGGTGTTCTTTTCCGGCTGCAATCTGCGCTGCGTTTTCTGCCAGAACCATGAGATAAGCCGCTCAAAGCTCGGCAAGACGGTTTCCGTCGGGCGCCTTGCGGATATTTTTCTTGAGCTTCAGGATAAAGGCGTTCACAACATTAATCTCGTAACGCCGACGCACTACACCGACGCGATAATAAAAGCGCTCGAAAGGGCAAAGCTTCGCATCCCCGTTGCGTGGAACAGCTCGGGCTACGACAGCGTCGAGAGCTTAAAAAAGCTCGAGGGCCTTGTGCGGATATACATGCCCGACTTTAAATACATGGACTCGCAGCTTGCAAAGCGCTACTCGGCAGCGCCCGATTATCCGGAAACGGCCAAGGCGGCTATACGCGAAATGTTCCGTCAGACGGGGCCGTTTGTGCTTGATGATGAGGACATGCTGCAAAGCGGCGTTCTCATCCGCCACCTCATTTTGCCCGGCGCCGAAGATAACAGCCGCGCGGTCATAGATTTCGTTGCCGAAAATTTCCCCGGCGATGATATTCTCTTTTCCCTCATGGCGCAGTACACACCCATGCCGAACACCGAGCGCTTTCCGGAGCTTCAGAAGACCGTCTCCGCGGAGACAAACGATGCTCTTGTCGAATATATGACCCGGCGCGGCATATATAACGGTTTCTGGCAGGAGCCGTGCTCGGCGACCGATGACATGATCCCGGATTTTGATCTTACCGGAGTCTGATAATAATAGGAAGTTACAAGATAAACAGGAGGTACAATTATGGATTACAACGAAATTCTCAAGGAAGCAGCCGGCCTTATGGGGCCGTACTGCAAGGCATGCCCCGTGTGCAACGGCAGAGCATGCGGCAACTGCGTCCCCGGTCCCGGCAGCAAGCTGCCCGGCAACACCGCCGCGCGCAACTACGACAAGTGGCAGGAGATATTCGTCAACATGGACACGCTCAATCCCAATGCCAACGTGGATACGTCCTTTGAGCTGTTCGGCAAAAAGTTCTCCGCCCCCGTATTCATCGCTCCGCTCGGCGCTCTGCCCCTGCACTACGGCGATAAGTACGACGATATCACATACAACCGCGTGCTCATAACCGCCGCGGCAAACTACGGCATATGCGCCATGACCGGCGACGGCGAGTTTCCCCAGCTTATTCCCGACGCCGTTGACGAAATGACCAAGATCGGCGGCATCGGCATCCCGACGATAAAGCCATGGAACAAGGAGGTCGTCTTTGAAAAGCTCGACTATGTGAAGGCTCACAACGTGTTCGCCGTTGCGATGGACGTTGACGGTGCCGGTCTTCCCTTCCTCAAAAAGCTTAGCCCCAACGCAGGCTCGAAGAGCGTTGACGAAATGCGTGAGATCATCGACTACGCAGGCAAGCCGTTTATCATAAAGGGCATCATGACCGTTAAGGGCGCAGAAAAGGCAGTCGAGGCCGGCGCAAGCGCCATCGTCGTTTCAAACCACGGCGGCAGAGTTCAGGGCTGCACCCCGGCAACGGCGGAGGTCCTGCCGGCTATCGCGAAGGCAGTCAAGGGCAAGATCAAGATCTTTGTTGACGGCGGCATACGCAGCGGCGTTGACGTGTTCAAGGCCATCGGTCTCGGCGCGGACGCGGTGCTCATCGGCCGTCCCGTCGTTCCTTTCATCTACGCCGAGGGCGAGGAGGGCTTCAAGGTCTATATGGACAGAATAGTTTCCCAGCTGCGCGACACGATGAACATGTGCGGCACTCCCACGCTCGCGGATATCGGCGAGGACAACATTTTCATCGCCAAATAATGCGGAAGCTTTTAAACCCCTTTTCGATGCTCGTCTGCGGTCTTGTTATCGGCACGGCGGCGCGGCTTATGGATATCTATTGCGAAAACCTCGGCGAAATTTTTTCGCAGATGTCGGTGTGGATACTTTTAGGCACGCTCATCGCCATTTACAGTCCGACTAAAAAGGCCGCCGCACTGAACATTCTGCCGTTCTGCCTCGGCATGCTGCTGACATATTACGCAGTAGCCGTACTCAGCCACGGCGTCTACGGCAGCAGCTTCATAATCGGATGGACGGTGTTTGCCCTGTGTACGCCGGTGCTTGCCTGGTTTGCCTGGATGGCAAAGCAGCCCGGAGCGTTGGGCAAGCTCATCTCCGTCGGCATAGTCCTGGCCTCGGTCGTTTTGAATTTCCTCATGTTCGGCGACCCGGACATATTCAACATTTTAATAAACCTCGTCCTTATCTATTTCCTGTTTTTCAAAAAGATAAGGCGAAAAACATGAAAAAAGCACCTTTTCGGGTGCTTTTTTCATTACTTTTTTGTATTTTGATGTCCTCACTATCCGCAGGATGGTGTTCGGCTTTGGCCTTTTCCTATCAAGGCTTTCTTTCTATCGTGTAAACCGCGCTGCCGAAGTCGCCGAACATGTGTATTTTATTGTTATACCCCGTGCCGAGGAACTGGTTATTAAGCCCCACACCGGACATAAGCGCGGCTCCGGACGCGGTGAAGTCCTCCGCGCCGTCGGGCATGGTGAAAAATTTGTTCGCCGTGCGCAGGATAAGCCCGTCGGGGTCAAGCTCGATGGGCATGACGTGCTTTACAAGGCCGCCGAGGCGCTTTATGAAAAGGCTCTGGCGCTTGCAGGAAAGATGATATTTCGCCTTGGAGTCAAGATCGTGCACGCAAAGCGCGTCCGGCCCCTCGGAGGCTGTGCAGAGCTTCTGAAAATGGCCTACAATGTGCTCTTTCCCGTCGCGCGAGGAGACCTGCCAGTGTACTTTGTTATCCTTGCGCTCGTCAAAGCGATAAAACCTGCCGAACTGGAACGTTTTTCGGTGCGCCTTGTAAAACTCTATCTGGCCGCGCAGCTCCTTTAGCTCGGCGTGCGTCATATATTTAAGCTCAAGCTCATAGCCGAGCACGCCGAAGGCCGCAACGTTGAAGCGCGTTGACAGCGGCGTATCCCTGAGCGTCTGCTGGTGCGGCGCGGCAGAGACGTGCGCTCCCACAGTCGATTGCGGATACAGATACGACAGGCCGCTTTGGATATCGAGCCGCTCTATAGGGTCGGTGTCGTCCGATGCCCAGATCTGCGGCGAATAGCACAGCATGCCGAGATCAAAGCGGTTGCCGCCGGAGGAGCAGCTTTCAAAAAGAATATGCCTGCGCGGCGTGAATACGCGGTCGAGCACCTCGTAAAGTCCGATGATATATCGGTGGGCAAACTCGCCCTGATTGGAAAGACACGGCGAATACGCATCGGACATATGCCGGTTCATATCCCATTTAACATAGCTTATCTTCGCGCCGTCGAGCGTTTTTCCGACGCTTTCAACAATGTAATCGCGCACCTCTTTGCGAGTGAGGTCCAGCAAAAGCTGATTTCTGCCGAAGCAAGGCTCGCCGACAGGCGGCTTTATCGCCCAGTCCGGGTGCGTGCGGTAAAGCTCGGAATCGACATTCACGCTCTCCGGCTCGAACCACAGTCCGAACTTCATCCCAAGCTTTTCAATGCTCTCGGCAAACTCTCCGAGGCCGCCCGGCAGCTTCCTCAGATTAACGTCGTAGTCACCCAGCCCTGCCGTGTCGCTGTTTCGTGCGCCGAACCAGCCGTCGTCAAGGACGAAAAGCTCCACGCCGAGCTTTTTCGCTCTGCGTGCCAGTTTCAGGAGCTTTTCGCGGGTGAATTTAAAAAAACAGGCTTCCCAGTCGTTTATGAGCACAGGGCGCTCTCTGTTTTTCCAATCGCCGCGCACGATGTTGTTGTTGACAAAGTCGTGGAAATTTGCGCTCAGCCCGTTGAAGCCGCGCTCGGAAAAGCTCATGACCGCCTCGGGCGTTTCAAAGCTCTCGCCGGGGTGCAGCGTCCAGTCAAAGCAATGCGGATTTATGCCGAGCTGGATGCGCACAAGGTCGTGGTTTGATTTTTCGACAAGGCCGAAGTGGTTGCCGCTGTAGACAAGGTTAAATCCCCATGCGCGCCCCGAGTCCTCGCTCGTGTGCTTTTCGGAAAGCAGAAAGCCCGGATTGTGCCGGTTCGACGATGCGCCGGTGGTCGAGGAGTTTACATACATGCCGTACTCCACGGGGCGGATATGCCGGTGAGCTTCCTTTATCCAGCCGCCGTCAAAGCTGTGCATCAAAAAGCCGCGATCGGGCATATCAAGGCTCATGCTCATGATGCGCCTGAGCGAGATATCGCCGGTGCAGTTATTTTTAATAACGCAGCGGCGCGATATAACGTCGGATTCGGGAAACACCGTGTAATAAAGCGTCAACTCCGCGTCCCTGTCGCGCTCGCGCAGGCTTATGATAAGCGTCTGCGCCGTTTTTTCGTCGTCGTAAGCCGTCGGCAGGCTCTGCATGGGAACGCAGCCGGGAACGATCTCGTGGCTTTCATACAGAAAGTCCGAGGAAAAGCTGCCGTCGGGCATTTTGGCCTCAACAGGCGTCTGACGATAGTCTCCCCTGCCGACGCCCGACCACTCAAGGCAGAGATTATCAAGGCAGTAGTTATCGTCGGCCGTGTCGTACATTACGCTGCTGCCGAGCTGGATATCGTGCTTTGAAGCAAGCGGCTGCGCGTCGCTTATTTCGACATGCTCGCCGTAATGGATGTGCTCAAGGTGTCTGAATTTCGTTACGCGGAATATGTAGCTCGTGCGCCTGGTATCGAGCGCAAAAACTCCGTTTTCGTATGTAATACTCACCGTATCACCCCTTAATTTTTATAACAAAATCATACCATAGATATTCCGCCGTTACAAGCTGTTATCATCGCTATGCTCGGTCTTGCGCAGGCGCGCAACAAGCCGGCCCACAAGCGATATGAGAAACGATGTGCCCAGCACAAGCCCTATCGGCAGCAGCGCCGCCGCGATTATCATTTTCATTTTTTCGCCACCCTTCGTATTTATACTGCGCATAAACGGCCGCAAAAAATCCTATTAATTATTGCCAACGCAGGCCGATGATGATAAAATAAATAAGATTTTTTAATGTAGAGGTATAACGAATGCTTTCAGTCAATGATCTTTCGATAAATTTCGGCGGAAACGTTTTGTTTTCGCGCGTTGATCTGCAATTTACGCCCGGCAACTGCTACGGCATAATCGGCGCAAACGGCGCAGGCAAATCGACGTTTATAAAAATTCTCTCCGGCGAGCTTGAGCCGTCAACAGGCACCGTCACCATCGCCGCGAAAAAGCGCATGTCCGTGCTCAAGCAGAACCAGAACATGTACGATGATTACACCGTTATGGACACCGTAATCATGGGCAATCAGCGCCTTTACGACTGCGGCAAGGAAAAGGACGCGATATACGACAAGCCCGATTTCGACGACGCCGACGGCATACGCGCGGCCGAGCTTGAAGAGGAGTTTGCCGAGCTTGGCGGCTGGGAGGCCGAGTCCGACGCAAGCCGCATACTCCAGGGTCTGGGCGTTTCGCCGGACTTCCACGAAACTATGATGCGCGATATGGATCCGCGCCTTAAGGTCAAGGTGCTGCTCGCGCAGGCGCTGTTCGGCTCGCCCGACATCATCCTGCTCGACGAGCCTACGAACAACCTCGACCTTGCAAGCGTCGTGTGGCTTGAGGATTTCCTCATGGACTATGAGGGCACGGTTCTCGTCGTTTCGCATGACCGATACTTCCTCAACAACGTCTGCACGCACATCGTCGATATCGACTACGGCAAGATAAAGATGTACGTCGGCAACTACGACTTCTGGTACGAGTCCAGCCAGCTCATGCAGAAGCTCATAAAGGATCAGAACAAGAAGGCCGAGCAGAAGATCGCCGAGCTGCAAAGCTTCATCTCGCGCTTTGCGGCAAACAAGAGCAAATCCCGTCAGGCAACGAGCCGCCGCAAGCTTCTCGATAAGCTCTCCGTTGAGGAAATGCCCGCCTCCGGCAGACGCTATCCCTGGGTCGGATTTAAGGCAGACCGCGAGCCGGGCAAGGACAGGCTGTTCGTCACCGAGGTCAGCAAGACCGTTGACGGCGTGAAGCTTTTAAACAACATAAGCTTTATCGTCGGCAAGGAGGACAAGATCGCCATCCTCGGCAAAAACGAGCTTGCCGTTACGATGCTGTTCAAGATCCTCATGGGCGAGGAGGAGCCCGATTCCGGTACGGTCAAGTGGGGTGCATCAACGATGCAGGCCTACTTCCCCAAGGATCACAACAGCTACTTTGAAAACTGCGACTATGACCTCATGGACTGGATGCGCCAGTTTTCCGAGGATAAACGCGAAAGCTATCTGCGTACCTTCCTCGGCCGCATGCTCTTCTCCGGCGACGATGTGTACAAGCCCGTGAAGGTCCTCTCCGGCGGCGAAAAGGTCAGATGCATGATAAGCAAGATGATGCTCTCGGGCGCAAACTTCCTCGTGCTCGATCAGCCGACAAACCACCTCGACCTTGAAAGCATCGCGGCGCTCAACAACGGCCTTGAGGCGTTTAAGTACAACATCATTTTCTCAAGCCACGACCACCAGCTCACGCAGACCGTCGCAAACCGCATAATCGAGATCACCGACGACGGCATAATCGACCGCATGTGCTCCTTCGACGAATACATGAACCTCACCGGCGGCACGATCCCCGAAAGATGATTCAAAGCGCCCTTTCAAAACATGAAAGGGCGCTTCAGTTTGTCGAAAAACCAATCCCATTCATCAAGCTACAGCCGGATTTCGTTCAAGAAAGAGGAAAACGGCTCGGAAAAGCGGATAGATAAAACACTCCTTCCACTTCCGGGTGGCCAGCTTTTTCAGATTCATGGCAGCAAACTTAAGCTTCACCCAGTTCGTCACCTGGGCCAAGCCTCTGTACTGCGTATAACGCATAGCGTGTTTTTCTTTGGCATCTGCAAAGACGCGTTCAATCGTCTCTTTACGCCGCCGGTAAAGGCTCTGGTACTTCGGTGTATAGCGTGCGTCATCTGCCAGCTCTTCGTAATCCTTCCAGATGTGCCTCTGTACGGTTTTTACGCAGTCTTTGGAGTGGGTGC
>CECA01023093.1_pt1 | contig 26305 bp, 20 predicted proteins | sample 557351 | NCBI WGS metagenome assembly CECA01 (sample SAMEA3182051, study PRJEB8094) | gut metagenome | biome: human; feature: gut; material: Stool; isolation source: human stools | place: Canada | collected 2012-03-07 | reverse complement strand
TAGGCGCAGTCGTCAGCAGTTAGCGTAGCTTCAGCAGCCTGAGAAGCAGCAGATACCATGCTGGACGTTCTTGTGAGAACGCCCGCAGGGAAGGTCGCGCGCCGAGGGCTTCCTATCTTTCGTGGAAAAAACTGTGTGTCCGTTAGGGGAAAACTGTCTGAAGCGAAGATCTTTCTCAATAGTCGCCCAGGAAGAAGGTCTTGAGTCCCCCGAGAAAGCTCATGCTTCGCCGCATGCCGAACGCGCGTTCGGGTCCCGAGAGACTCTCCCTCAAGGCGCAGACCGCGAGCCCCGCCGCAACGGCGGCGTCCGAGCGCTGCAGGAGCGGGCTTTCGCCCTCAACCCGCTCTGGGATTCCGATTCGCACGTGCTTGTCGAGAATCGCCTTGGCCTCCTCTCCGATACCCCGCAGCATGGCGCCGCCGCCCGTGAGCACCACCAGCTCGATCTGGTCGAGCACGCCCGCGTCGGCGAGCATCTTGCGGTAGATGCCGAAAAACTGCCGCACGCGCGAGGAAAGCGTCTTCACGAGGAGATCCCGCGCATAAGGACGCGTCGTGCGCCCGTGCACTTCAATCTGCACGATTTCTCCGGGGAGCACCTGCGAAAGCCGGCACTCGCCCGAACGGAGCTTAAGCGCCTCGGCGTCCTCGAGGCTGATGCCGAGCACGATCGCAAGATCGCGCGTGAAGTGCTCCGCCCCCCAGGGACGCACATCCGTAAAGAGAATGCGGCCCTCGCGGAAAACGATGAGAGAGGTCGTCTCCGCTCCGATATCGATGAGGGCGGTTCCGCACGTTTTCTCTGTTTCCGAGAGCACCGCCTGCGCGGCCGCCCAGGGGTGCGGCTCGTAGTTGATGAGTTCGAGCCCCACGCGCTGAATGGCGTGCTTGAGGTTGTTGGCATTCGTTCTCGAGCCGTAGAGCGCATGCACGTCGGCCTCGAGCTTCTGGCCCACAAGGCCCACGGGCTTGTCGGTCACGAGGTCGCCGCAGCGATACCCCTGAGGAATGAGCTTCAGGAGGCTCTCGCCCTTCATCTCGCGAAGCGCGGACTGCCGGGCATTCAGTTCAGCCTGCTCGACATCCTCGCGCGTGACTTCGCGCCCGCGCAGCACCGCCTGTCCCGTGCAGTTGGCGCTTTTGAGCGTATGACCGCCGATCGCCGCCCAGACGCCCGAAATCTCAACGCCCGCCGTGAAGCCTGCTTCCCTCACGGCCTGCCGGATCGAACTCACAGCGGCCGTGACGTCCACCACGCAGCCGTTCCTGACGCCTGACGACGGCGTATTGCCGATGCCGATCACGCGCAGCATTTCCGGTTCATCCCCGGGACGGGCGACCAGACAGAGCACCTTGTCGGAGCCGACATCAAGGGCGGCGAAAAATTCCTTATTTTCCTTCTGCTGCTTCATGGCTTTTCCGAACGTTCCGTGGAGGGGGGTTCCGGCGCTTCAAGCTCCGTGCTGTCTGCGGAATCATCCGCATCCGGAGCGCTTTCCGGACTCAGCGCATCGGGTTCGCCTGAAGGGGCGGCTGCCGGGCTCTCGAGCGGCGCGGCTGCGGGCTCCTTTTTTTCCTCCGACCGGGCATTTTCCTCCAGATAGGATTCAAGAGCCTTTCTGTCCACCTTGCCCGCGGCAATGGCGCGCCGATAGCGCGCGTCGATGGAGGACGGGGGCCCGCCCAGCAGCTCTTCCATCCTGGGATAGGCTGCCGCCACCTGCCTCACGCGCTCTTCCACAGGAGACCCCGCCGTATCGCGTCCGAGCTCCACCCGGGTAGGCGGAATCCTCGGTCCCTGAATGACGAGCGACCAGCTTCCCCGGTCCGAAAGCGAAAGCGCCGTAATGCGGAAGGGCAGGTTGCCGAAGAGCGACGTAAAGCGTCGATAACGCCTCAGAAGCTCCGGCACATCCTCGGCCGCACAGGAAAAGGTCGGAAGATTTCCGGCTTCCGCGCCTTCCTCGGGATTGGCCGAAAAAAGCTTTCCCTCAATGCTGATGAGACGACCATCCTCGAGCTGCGCCACGGCCTCGTAGACCGTGATGTCGATCTCTATTCTGTCGGGCCAGATGCGCCGCACGGATGCATGCTTCACCCAGGGAACGGTTTCCGCAGCCGCCCGCACGGCGGCAATATCCGTCGTGAAATAGGACTTCCCCTCGAGCTCGGGCTCCACCACCTCCTTGAGGCGCGGGAGCGGCACTTTGGCCGTATCGCCCTTCATCTCGAGCCGGTGGATCCTGACGTAGTCGAGCCCCGTCACGGCGGGCGCCAGAAAATACGCGACCGCGAGCGCGGCGGCGGCAAGAAGAGCGGCAAGAATCCAGACAACGCTTCTCGAACGCGTTTCCTGAGGATGAGCGCCGCTCTCCGGCACGTTGGGCGCACCGGTGAGCGGTATCTGTTCGAGCGCTTCTCCCTTGTAGGAGATGCTTCTCGGCGTGTTCTTGTGATCCTCCACAGTCCCGCGCGTTCCTGATTAATCCGTTTGAGCGAGCCCAAGCACTTTCAGGCAGAGCTCGCCGTAATCAAGCCCCACGCTCCGGGCCGCCATCGGCACGAGCGAGTGCGGCGTCATTCCCGGGGAGGTATTGATCTCAAGAAGCGCAAAGCCGCCCTCGGGACGGCGCATCGCGTCGATGCGCGACCAGCCGCGGCAGCCGAGCGTCCGGAAGGCCTTTTCGCAGGCGGCGCGAAGCGCCGCCGATTCCGCTTCGGAGAGCTTCGCCGGACATTCATAGCGAACGGAGTCGGTGTAGTACTTGTTCTGGAAGTCGTAGCTTCCCTCCGGCGCAATGATTTCAATGACGGGGAGCGCCTCGCCGTCAAGCACGGCAACCGTGAATTCGCGGCCCTGGATGTATTCCTCGGCGAGCACTTCGCCCGCATCGCACGCGGCCGCATTCCTTACGGCTTCGCGCAGGCTCTCGAGCGAAAGCGCTTCGGGGAGGATCTTCGTCACGCCGATCGAGGATCCGTCGTGCCCGGGCTTCACCACGAGGCCCGTCTTTCCGAAAGCGTCGATGGCGGATAGAAGCTCCGCATCGCTCGAACGGGCGGAAAGCCGCGCGCCGGCAGGAACGGGAATGCCGGCGTCGCTCCAGATCGCCTTCGTCATTTCCTTATCGATCGCAATTGCAGAGGCGGCAACGCCCGGTCCCGTATAGGGGAGGCCCAGGCAATTGAGAAGCCCCTGGATGGATCCGTCTTCGCCGAGCTTCCCGTGAAGCGCGATGAAGGCTGCGTCATAGCCGCCTTCCTCGAGCATCCCGACGCTGTCGGTTGCCGGATCCCAGACATCCACATCGAGACCCTTGGCGCGAAGCGCATCCGCAACGCCCCTGCCCGAAAGCAGCGACACCTCGCGCTCAGACGAAATGCCGCCCTGAAGCACCACCACGCGATTCAACATACTGGTCATGATTTCTCCTGCTCCTTTCTCTTCTCAGGCGAGCCCCGCAATCTTCGGCGCCGCCTTGCCGATCGACCCTGCGCCCATCGTGATCACGACGTCGCCGTCCCTTGCAATGGCGCGCACGCTTTGAGGGACATCCTCAACATTGACGACCACGGGCTCGTGATATCCCTGCGCGGCAATCGCCCGGGCGAGATGGTCGCTGTCCGCGCCCTCAATCGGATCCTCGCCCGCGGGGTAGACGTTTGCGAGCACGAGTCCATCCACATCCTCAAGAACCTTCACGAACGCATCGAAGCAGTCGCGCGTGCGCGTATAGCGATGGGGCTGGAAGGCAACGATGATGCGGCGGCCCGGGAACGCGCCGCGCACGGCAGCGAGCGTCGCCGCCATTTCGTGCGGATGATGACCGTAATCGTCGATCAGCGTGAAGCTCCCCGTGATTTTCCCTTCGGCATCCCGGATCGGAATGTCGCCGTACTGAGCAAAGCGCCTGCCGACGCCGCGGAATTCGAGGAGCCCCTTCACGATATCGGCGTCCTTCACGCCCGCGAGGGTTGCGATCGCGATGGCCGCGAGCGCATTTCTCACGTTGTGCACGCCCGGAAGATTGAGCGTGACCGGAAGCGGCGGATGGTCGGGCCGGAGCACCGTAAAGCGCATCTGCGTGCCCGCCGCCTCGACATCGATCGCGCGCACGTTGGCTTCCGGGGAAAGCCCGTAGCCGATCACGGGCTTGGTGACCCGCGGCCGGATTTCGCGTACGTTGGGGTCGTCCATGCAGAGAACCGCAACGCCGTAGAAGGGAAGGCGCTCCAGAAAGTCGACGAAGGCGCTCTTCAGGCGTTCGAAATCATGCCCGTAGGTATCCATGTGATCTTCGTCGATATTGGTGACCGCTGAGATCACGGGCGTGAGGTTGAGGAAAGAGGCGTCCGATTCATCGGCTTCCGCAACGAGGAATTCACCCGTTCCAAGACGCGCATTCGCGCCCGCGGAATTCAACTTCCCGCCGATCACGAAGGTGGGGTCGAGACCTCCCGCTGCGAGGAGCGAGGCGGTAAGCGACGTCGTGGTGGTCTTCCCGTGCGCGCCCGCTATTGCAATGCCGCGCCTCAGGCGCATCAGCTCGGCGAGCATCACCGCGCGCGGCACCACCGGGATGCCGAGCTCGCGGGCGGCGACCACTTCCGGATTGTCGGCCTTCACGGCCGAGGAAACAATGACCGCATCCGCACCGCGGATGTGCTTCTTGTCGTGCCCGAGATAGATGCGGGCGCCGAGCTCCTGCAGGCGCTCGGTGACGGCCGTCCGGGCAATGTCCGAACCGCTGATGACGTAGCCGAGATTGAGGAGCACCTCAGCGATGCCGCTCATGCCCGCGCCGCCGATGCCGACGAAGTGGAGGTGATTAACGAGAAACTTCACATTCTTTCCTTTGATGTTTTTTATCCGCGACCTTGGGGGAGCGCCTCTGCCCGGTCAATGCTTTGCGCCTTCGCGCGCGGCAAGCGTCTCCTCGATCAGGTCGGCGACATTTTTGGCAGCATCAGGAACCGCAATGCTGCGGGCGGCTTCAGCCACCGGAAGAATCTTTTCGCGGGTCATGCCGGCAATGAGTTCGGCCACGTGATCGGCCGTGAACTGCGGCTGCTCGACGAGCCACGCGGCGCCCCTGTCGGCAAGATATCTGGCGTTGCCGAGCTGGTGGCGCGTCGTCTTCGCAATGAAGGGAACAAGGACGGCCGCTGCGCCCGCAGCGCAGAGTTCCGAGCAGCTCGTTGCCCCGGAGCGGCAGATGACCAGATCGCTCTCGCGGTAGCGCGCCCCCATATCGTCGATGAAGGGCACCACTTCGGCCTGAACGCCCAAGCGCGCATAGTGCTCGCGCACGGCTTCATCCCGGCTGCGTCCGGTCTGATGGAGCACGATCGGGCGATTTTCCGGAGGAATCTTCGCAATCGCTTCAGGCAGAACGTCGTTCAGCACCTGAGCGCCGAGGCTGCCGCCGAAAACAAAAAGGCGCAGCGGCCCGAAGCGGCCCGCGAGGCGCTCCGCAGGGGCGGGGAGCGCCGCAATTTCCGCGCGCACGGGGTTCCCGGTGGTATGCCCCTTCGCCCCGGCAAACGTACGGGCTCCGCCCGCAAACCCGCAGGCGAGCGCGCTCGTAAAGGGCATGAGCGTATTGGTGGACATCAGGAGATCGGCGTCGCAGTTCATGAGAACAATCGGGCGCTTCAGATTCTGTGCGGCGAAACCCACGGGCACGGCGACGTAGCCGCCCGTTGAAAAGACAAGGTCGGGCTTGATTTTTTTAAGAAGCGCGCGGCTCTCCCAGATGGCTTTAAGCATCTTGATGCCGCCCTTGACGGCTCCGGCAAGGCCCTTCCCGCGCACGCCCTGGAAGTTGAGCGCATGGAATTCGATTCCCTCGCGCTCAACGAGCTCGCCTTCCATGCCCGTCGTCGTGCCGATCCAGACGATTCTCCAGCCGCGCTCCTTCATTACGCGCGCCACGGCAAGACCGGGCATCACGTGCCCGCCCGTACCGGCGGCGGCGATAACGAGAACGCGTTCCTTATTTGTATTTTTTTCCGTCGTCACACCTGACCTCCACGCATCAGAATTTTGTTTTCACGGTCGACGCGCAGAAGGAGTCCGATGGCGATCATCGAGGAAAGAAGCGCCGAACCTCCGAAGCTCACGAAAGGAAGCGTCAGCCCCTTCGTCGGCAGCGCCCCCGAGGCCACGCCCACGTTGATGATCACCTGCACGCCGTACCAAAGCCCAACGCCCTGCGCGAGAAGCCCCGCGAAGTAGCGCTCAAGCTTGATTGCCTGGCGTCCGATTTCAAACGCCCGGCGAATGAGCCAGTAAAAAATGAAAAGGACAAGGATAACACCGGCAAAACCCGTCTCTTCGGCAATCACGGCCATGATGAAGTCCGTATGGGCCTCGGGAAGGTAATTAAGTTTTTCCACCGACCCGCCCAGTCCCACGCCGAAGAGTTCCCCGCGGCCGAAAGCGATCAGGGAGTGCGAAAGCTGATAGGACTGCCCGAGCACGTATTCCTCGCTCCAGGGATCGAGGTAGGCAAGCACGCGCGAGAGCCTCCAGGGCGTCATGTAGATCATGCCGCCAACAAAGGCGATGACGACCGCACCCACCGACAGGAAGATGTTCATGGAGAGGCCGCCCAGAAAGAGCACCCCCATGATTTCCGCCGCAACCACTGCCGTTGCGCCGAGATCGGGCTGCTGCATCAGAAGAAAGGCCACCACAACCATTGGAATGGCAATCGGCGCAAACCCCCTCGAGAAGGAGTGCATGTATTCCTGACGCTTCACCGTAAAGGCGGCGGCAAAGATGAGCGCCCCCACCTTCACGAGCTCCGACGCCTGAATCGAAAGGCCTGCGATCTGAATCCAGCGCCGCGCGCCGTTGACGCTTTTGCCCACATAGGGGAGGAAGACGATGCAGAGGAGCAGGATGCACAACCCGCCGATGATGCCCGACCAGCGGAACCAGAAGGAGAGCGGCACCCGGTAGACCACCAGCGCTGCTGCCGCGGCGAGGCCGATGCTCGCCAGGTGGCGCTTGAGCTCCCCGGTATTGGCGGCAGCGAGCGCATCCCCGCCCCCTGAGGACGAGGTGGCCGAAAAGACCATCACCGTCCCGAAGGCCAGAAGCGCCGCAACGCAAAAGAGCGTCTCCCAGTCAAGGCCGGGAGCGGAGAGGCGAAAGTCGTCGAACTCCTCAAAGCGCGTCACGCTTCACTCTCCTCGCGCTCGGCAATCCGCGCGGCCGCTCTCTTAAAGCGTTCGCTTCTTTCCGCATAGTCGCGGAACATGTCCCAGGAGGCGCAGGCGGGCGAAAGCAGAATGATGTCGCCCTCGCGGCTCTCCTTCCAGAGCCCGTCGACGGCATCTTCAAGCGTCGGGAATTTTTCCGACGGAACGCCTGCGGCTTCGGTCGCCCGACCGATTTCATCGGCGTCCTTGCCGATCAGGGCTGCGCGCACGGCGCGGCCCTTGAGCACATCGGCCAAAGGCGCAAAGTCCTGCCCCTTGCCGTCGCCCCCGAGGAGAATGAGGATGCGTCTTCCCTGCGCCGCGAGCCCCGTGACGGCGGCCGCCACGGCGCCGACATTGGTGCCTTTCGAGTCGTCGATAAAGTCGCGCCCCTTGACCGTGCGCACGAGCTCCACGCGGTGCGGTTCGCCCTTATAGGTTCTGAGGGTTCCGATCGCCGCCTGCTGGCTCACGCCGACCGCGCCCGTGAGCGCGAGCGCCGCAAGCGCATTCATGGCGTTGTGGCGCCCGCGGATCAGGAGTTCCGATTCCGGAAGATAGAGGATCTCCACCTCCATTTCGTCCATCGAGGAGAGCCAGAGTCCCTGAGAAGCGTGCGCCGCCATCTCAAGCCCGAATTCCCCGGGCTGAACGGGCTTCGAAGCGCCGAACGTTCTCAAAAGCGACGGATTCCGGAGTCCCTTTTTCGTCCACTCGAGCGCGAGCTGATCCTCGCGGTTCCCGACCCGGACGGTATCGGGCGCGAAGATTCTTGCCTTCGCAGCCGCATAGGCTTCCATGGATCCATGCCAGTTGATGTGGTCTTCCGTGATGTTGAGAAGCGCCACGGCGTCGCACCGGAGGGTATGCGTCGTATCGAGCTGAAAGCTCGAAAGCTCAAGCACCCAGAGATCGGGGAGCGAACCGGCATCCTCGGCCTTCAGAAGCTCCGTCACGGCATTGGGACCGATGTTCCCGGCAGCAATCGTTTTAAGCCCCGCCGCTTCGCCGATTTTTGCCGTGAGGCTCGTCGTGGTCGTCTTGCCGTTCGTGCCGGTAATGCCGATCACCTTCGGCGAGTAGCCTGAGGCCGCCCGGAGGTGCGCGAGTTCCCCGGCAAAGAGTTCGATTTCGCCTGCCACCGGAACGCCTGCGCTTCTTGCGGCAGCGCAGAGCGCCGCCGCGGGACCGAACCACGGCGAAATGCCGGGCGACATGACGACGAGGTCGATGCCTTGAGGGAGAGACTGCGGAATGCCCCCGAGCGCGACCGCGAGCTCCGGATGCGCGGAGAGAAACCCTTCGAGCCCCGGCACCTTGTCTCGCGAGTCGCAGGCCGAAACCTGCCAGCCGCGCCTCAGAAGATAGTCGGCCGAAGCGCGCCCGGAGGCGCCGAGCCCCGCGACAAGCGCGCGGCGGCCGTTCCCGTTTGCGGCGTCAAGCCTCAGATAGGCCTCGTCGGAACAATCAAACATGATGCGTCTCTTTGGAAAAAAATCGAATCAGCGGATTTTGAGCGTGGAAAGTCCGATCAGGACAAGAATGAAGGTAATGATCCAGAAGCGGGTCACCACCTGCGTTTCCTTCCAGCCCTTCAATTCAAAGTGGTGATGAATGGGAGCCATCAGGAAGACGCGCTTGCCGTGCGAAAGCCGAAAGTAGGTGGTCTGAATCATGACGGAAAGCGTTTCCGCCACAAAGACGCCGCCCATCACGGCAAGCACAAGCTCCTGACGGGCAATCACCGCCATCGTTCCGAGGCAGCCGCCCAAGGCCAGCGCGCCGACGTCGCCCATGAAGACCTGCGCCGGATGCGCATTGAACCAGAGGAAGGCGAGCCCCGCGCCTGCGAGCGCCCCCGCAATGACGACGAGTTCGCCGGCGCCCGGGATGTAGGGGAAGATGAGATAGGACGAAAAGTCGGGACGCCCCACCACATAGGCGAAGACGCCCAAGGCCATGCCGACCAGCACGGTCGGAAGAATGGCGAGCCCGTCAAGGCCGTCCGTGAGATTGACTGCATTGCTCGAGCCCACGATCACGACGTACGTGAAGACCATGAAGCCGATCAGCCCGAAGGGAAGCGCAATGTCCTTGAAGCACGGAATCAGAAGGTGAATATTGGGCGTGAGGTCAAGCGGGAAGCGTGCGTCGTACCACTTCGAGAGCGCCTCGGCGAAGGTGCCGCCCGGCTCGACCGAAAGCGCAAGCGCGAGGTAGAAGGCCGCGATCAGCCCGATCACGGACTGCCAGCCGAATTTCTCCTTCGCGCTCATGCCCCGGGGGTTGTGATGCACGACCTTGCGGTAGTCGTCGATCCAGCCGATCGCGCCGTAGCCGAGGGTGACGAAGAGCACGACCCAGATGAAGCGGTTCGAAAGGTCCGCCCAGAGAAGCGTCGACACCGTGATGCCGAAGAGAATGAGGGCGCCCCCCATGGTGGGCGTCCCGTCCTTCACGAGATGCGACTGCGGCCCGTTCGTGCGCACGGCCTGTCCGAAATGGAGCTTCTTCAGTTCCCGGATCATCCAGGGACCGAATGCGAAGCCGATCACAAGCGCCGTAAAGCAGGCAAGGAGCGCGCGCAGCGTCAGATAGTTGAAGATGCCGAAGCCCGACCAGCTCGATGAGAGCGAGCGGAAAAGTTCAAGAAGCATGATTCCAATGCGATAAGTTTATTTAGTGTCTGTAAATTCTTTTCCCGCGAGGGAGCGGAGTCACTTGTCCTTCAGGACGTCCACGATCTTCGCGAACCCCGCGCTGTTGCTCGCCTTGACGACGATGGTGCCGCCCGCTGCCGGGAGTTCCGCGAGCGCGGCAATCAGCTCGTCGCGGTCGCGGAAAGCCCGGCACCGGGTGCCGTCGACCCCGAAGGCAAGCGCGCCCGCGCGCGCCTTGTTGCCCGCCGTCCAGAAATAATCAATGCCGAGGCGCTTCGCTTCGCTCCCGACTTCGGCATGCCACTTTTCGCTCGAGGGCCCGAGCTCCGCCATGTCGCCGAAGATGAAGATCCGCGGCGATTTTTCGCGGGAGAGCATTCTGAGAGAAGCAATCGCGCTGTCGGGGTTGCAGTTGTAGGCGTCGTCGACAAGCGTCGCCCCGCCGAAGCGGTCCGCAGTCCGCATGCGGGCGCCGCGCCCGGGAAGCGCCTCAAAGCTTTCAAGCGCCTTGCGAATGATTTCCGGATCAATGTCCTGAATGAGCGCCGCGGCCGCTGCTGCGGCGGCATTCCTCGCATTGTGGAGGCCCGCAATCCTGAGCGCGATCCGGAAGTCTGCCTTCTCTCCTCTCAGCGCGAGCACGCCATCGGCGTCCAGCGTGCACATGAGGTCGGCGGGGATCCGGGAATCAAAGGAAAACGTGAAGGTCTTCACCCCGCGGGCGAGCGCGAGCGAGGCCCAGACATCCGAGCAAGGGTCGTCCGCCGGAAAAACGGCATGGCCGGTCTCGGGAAGCGCTGCGATGAGGAGCCCGTTTTCACTTGCCGTTTCAGCGACGGTTTCAAGGAACGCCTGATGTTCGCGCTGCGCATTGGTGAGAACCGCCACCGTCGGTCGGATCATGGCGGCGAGCACGGCCATTTCGCCCCGGTGATTCATGCCGGCCTCCACCACTGCAGCGCGGTGGCGGAACCTCAACCCCATGAGCGTATGGGAGACGCCGATGTCGTTATTGAAGTTTCCTTCGGTCGCAAGCATCTCGTCCGCACCCCAGCGTGCGCGCAGAACAGCCGCCACCATCTGAGTGGTGGTGGTTTTGCCGTTGCTGCCGCCCACTGCGGTGAGATTGCAGGAGAAGCGGGCGCGCCAGGCGCGCGCAATCCTCGCGAGCGCGCGCCGCGCGTTCCTCACAATGATCTGTGCGGCATCCGCGCCATGAATTTCGTGCTCGACCACCAGACAGACGGCGCCCGCTTCGGAAGCCTTCCTTGCATAGTCGTGGCCGTCAAAGCGCTCGCCGGGAATGGCGACGAAGACGTCGCCTTCGCCCGCTTCGCGGGAATCGGTTGTGATCCGCTTCCAGCACCATTCAAGATGATGATGGTGAAGCCTTAAGCCCACGGTTTCCCCTGCGAGCGCGTCCTTCAACCAACCGAGCGTTTCCGGATGATCCATTTCCATTTCTTCTCTCCGCCGGAGGCTTAAAGCTCGCGCGTGCGGCGCTCATTGAGCGCTTCGCGCACCACTTCCGCATCCAGGAAATGGTGCGGTCCGTCCTTCAGAATCTGTTCGCTTTCGTGGCCTTTCCCTGCAACGAGGACAAGATCTTCGGGCGCGGCCTCGAGAATCGCTTCATGAATGGCTTCGCGCCGATCCGTCACGATGCGGACGTTTTCGGCGCCAGCTGCGCCGGCAGCCACCTCGCGAACAATGCTTTCCGGATCCTCGCTTCGCGGATTGTCGCTCGTCACGATGACGTGGTCGGAAAGCTTCGCGGCAATGGCGCCCATGATGGGGCGCTTTCCCGGATCGCGGTCGCCGCCGCAGCCGAATACCGTCCAGAGCTTTCCGCCCCGGGCATGCACGCCGGGCGCGAGACTCTCGAGCGCTTTCTGAAGTGCATCGGGCGTGTGGCAGAAGTCGACGACGCCGAGCAGCATTCCTTCCGAATAAACGGGCTGCATGCGCCCGGGAGGAGGCTCAAGCGCTGCGACGCCCCGAACGACATCATCCAGGGAAAAGCCGAGCGCCAGCATGGCGGCAATGACTTCGAGGGCATTTTCGACATTAAAGAGCCCCACTGCAGGGAGCAGCACCTCGCGGGATTCGCCCTCAAACCGAAGCGTGAAGGCCATCCCGCGGCCGGTGGAGCGGCAATCGAAGGCGTCGAGCGCATGCGCGGCCCCGGAGGCTTCGCGAAGCGCTTCACCCTTTCCCTCGCGTCCCGTCGTCCAGACGGGAATGCCGTGCGCCTTTGCCGTTGCCGCGAAGCGCGCGCTCAAGGGATCCTCGGCATTCAGCACCGCCGCGCCGAGGCCGGGCCAGCGGAAAAGGATTTCCTTCGCATCCGCATAAGCTTCCATCGTGTGGTGATAGTCCAGATGGTCGCGGGAGAGATTCGTAAAAATGCCGACGCGGAAGTGCGAGCCTGCGAGCCGCCCCTGCTCGAGGCCGACCGAGCTCGCCTCAACGGCGAAGGCCTTCGCGCCATCGTGAGCGAGCCTTGCATAAAGGCTCTCGAGCGTCACGGCATCGGGCGTCGTCAGGTGCGGCGCCGGGATTTTCTTGCCGTTGAAGAAGACGCCCACCGTGCCGATCACGGCGGCCGGGGCGCCCAGCTTCGTGAGGAGCTGACCGAGCCAGAACGTGCTCGTCGTCTTCCCGTTCGTGCCGGTAACGGCAACGCCGGTCATTCCGGCAGAGGCGTCGCCGTAAAAGAGCGCGGCAATTTCTCCGAGGCGCGAGGCAAGGTGCGAGACTGCAAGCGAAGCCACCGGATAGTGCTCGCCCTGGGGCGTCCCGTCGGCCTCATAGATCACGCCGGCGGCGCCGCGGGCAGCCGCCACGCGGATGAAGGCGCGGCCGTCCGACTTCGTGCCGGGAATGGCGCAGAAGATGTCGCCCGGGCGCACTTCGCGGCTGTCGAGCTTCATTTCCGCCCCTTCGTGCACGAGCTTATGCATCCAGTCGACGACTTCCCTGTTGGTTTTGGTCATATTTGCCGGAGCTCCTTCTTCAATTCATTCAGTGTTTTGTTAGTTCCGTATGCGGGTGAGGAATCCTCCGCCCCCGGGGAGGGGCTCCTCGTCGGGCGACACCATCTGCGTGCGGAGCGCCCCTTCGGCGACTTCGCGGAATACGGGTCCCGCCACGGTGCCGCCGTAGCGGCTTCCCTTGGTGGGTTCGTCGATCATCACGGCGACAATGAATCGCGGATTCACTGCGGGCACAATGCCCACAAAGCTCGCCACGGTATCTTTCGTGTATTTGCCGTTCTTGACCTTATTTGCGGTTCCGGTCTTCCCGGCCACCGAGTAGCCGGCAACGCGAATCTGCGACCCCGTGCCGCCGCGGCTCATGGTCTTCATCATCATGGCGCGGATCAGACGCACGGTTTCCGGCCGGAAAACGCGCTCGCCCGTCACGGTTTCGCCGGGGCGGCGCTTATAAAGCGTGAGGTCGATCACGTCGCCGTTTCGCGCAATCGCCGTATAGGCGCGCACGAGCTGCATGAGGGACACCGAAACGCCATGTCCGTAGGAGATCGTTGCCTGCTCAATCGGGCGCCAGGACTTGGCCGGCCGGAGACGCCCGGCCGTCGCTCCGGGGAAGCCGATCTTCGGAGGCTGACCGAAGCCGAGCGCGGTATACATATCCCAGAGCGTCTGCGGCGCCATTTCGAGCGCGATCTTGGCCGTGCCGATGTTGGAGGACTTGGCGACGATTTCCGCCACCGTCAGAAGTCCATAATCGTGCGTGTCGCCGATCGTCCTGTCGTTGATGGTGAGTTTGCCCGGTGCAGTCTGAATGGTCGTCGTCGGATCGATGAGCCCGAGATCAATCGCCTTCGCGATCGCAAAAGGCTTCATGGTCGAACCCGGCTCGAACTGGTCGGTCAAAACGCGGTTGCGCATCTGCTCGAAGAGCATGGTCGAGCGGTCATTGGGGTCGTAGGTCGGCACATTCGCGAGCGCGATCACCTCGCCCGTATCCACGTCCGCCACCACCACGGCGCCCGCGAGCGCTCCGGTCTTCTCGACCTGCGCGCGCAGCGCCTGATAGGCAAGAAACTGCACGCGCGAATCGATCGAAAGCGTAATGTCGCGGCCGGGCACGGCCTCCTTCTGCCAGATGTCGTCGATGATGCGGCCCCGCGCATCCCGAATCACGCGCCGCGCTCCGGGGCTCCCGGCGAGCATGCGGTCGCTGGCGAGCTCGATGCCTTCCTGGCCGCGGTCGTCGCGGCCGGTAAAGCCCACCACATGCGCCGTCACCGGGCCGTCCGGATATTCGCGCAGCACTTCGGGCTTGATGCCGACCCCGGGAATGCCGAGTTTTCTCACGGCTTCAGCGGTGCGCACGTCGCAATTGCGCTCAATCGTCACAAAGCGCGTGTTTTCGGCCTTGAGCTTTCCGCCCACATAGGCGGGATCGAGCCCGAGCACGTCGGCAAGCTTCCGGATGTCTTCCTTCGAGACTCCCTGCGAGAGCTGAGGATCCGCCCAGATGCTGCGCACGGGCTGCGACGCCGCAAGAACGACTCCGTTGCGGTCAAGAATCTCTCCGCGCTCGCCCGCAATCGTGAGCGTGCGCGCATAGCGCTTTTCGCCTTCGTCCTGAAGAAAGTCGTTCGAAACCACCTGCAGCCAGAAGGCGCGCCCGGCAAGGCCGAAGAAGGCGACCGTGATGCCGAGAAAGAGCACGTACGTGCGCCAGCGCGGAATCGGAATGACGATCAGCGGACTCTCCGCGCTCTGAGGCTGAGCCTCGCGCGCAGCCCGGTCGCGCTGAATGACCGTCTTCAGAAAATTCCAGACGGACTGAGCGGCTGCCGAAATGAGATCCTTCACGCGGTTCACGGCTTTGCTCCCGCCCCGGATGAATCGCCCGCCATCCCCTTTGCCTCCGTGCGCTCGGAAGCCTTCACGGCATCGAGCTCGCGGCGAAGATCCGGGAGGAAGTCGATCCTCCCGTCAGGGGATTCCACAAGCGTCACGGTATCCACGCCCGTGGCGCCGGCGAGGTCGAGCATGGCCGCGCCCGCACCGATATTGCCTGCAAGCGACGCACGGCGGACCTGCATCTCAAGATTTGCCTGGTCATCGAGGAGCCTGCGATGCACATCCGCCTCATGCTCGTGCGCAACGAAAAGCTGCCTTGCCTGCCAGTGAAGCTCGACGAGACCGAGCGCGCTCAGAAAGAGCGCGGCGCCGAGCACTGCCGCCCAGATGATTTCAGCGCGCGCAACGCTTTTCATCGCGTCTCCTCCGGCTCCCAGGAACGGGCCGTACGGGTGCCGGCGCGAAGCACCGAAGAGCGCGCACGCGGGTTTTCCTCTGCCTCGCGCTTCGAGGGGAGAATTCTTTCCACCTCGCGGAACCAGGGTTCATCGTTGAAGCCCGCAGGAACGGGAAGCCGCGGATCAATCGCATGCTCGGGATGCCGGGCGCGGTCAAAAAAGCGCTTCACGATCCGGTCTTCGAGCGAATGGAAGCTGATGACGGCGAGCCGCCCTTCAGGGCGCAGAAGCCCGGCGGCGGCGTCGAGCGCCTCCCGGAGCTCATCGAGCTCGTGATTGATTTGAATGCGTATTGCCTGAAAGGTTCGCGTGGCCGGATGCTGCGCGCTGTCGCGGCGGTTTTTGGGCACCGCACCTTCCACAAGGCGCGCGAGCGCTCCCGTTGTAGCGAGGGGCGCAATTTTTCTCTGCGCGACGATCGCGCCCGCAATGCGGCGCGCGAAGCGCTCTTCGCCGTAGTCGGCAATCACCCGTGCAATCTCATCCATCCCGGCGCGCATGAGCCACTCCGCAGCGGTTTCTCCCGAAGAGGTGTCCATTCTCATGTCCAGCGGTCCGTCAAAGCGGAAGGAAAAGCCGCGCTCCGGATCGTCAATCTGGGGCGACGAAACGCCGATGTCGAGGAATACCCCGTCGACCGCATCAATGCCGATGGCGGAAAGCGACGCCTTCATGGAAGAAAAGGGGGCATGAATGATCTGAAAGCGCGGGTCGCGGATTTCCGCCGCGGCCTTCACCGCCTGCGTATCCCGGTCGAAAGCAATCAGGCGCCCTTTTTCAGAGAGCCGCTTCAATATCAGCCGGCTGTGTCCGCCCCGTCCGAAGGTGCCGTCCACATAAAGTCCGTCGGGGGAGCGCACGAGCGCTTCCGGGGCTTCCTGGCTGAGAACGGGGAGATGGAGAAAGGCGGACATGGAGTCGATTCCGGACGGAAGGAAATAAGTAATGCGGAAGCAAAAGCTTCCTGAAAGTCAAGGGGTGCCCCCGAAGCGCTTTAGAAATTGAATCCGGCCGCATCAATGCCGTCGGCAAGCGACGCTTCCTCATTCGCCCTGAGCGCAGCCCGATCCCAGAGTTCGAGATGTTCGCCGAGGCCCACGAGCGCGCAATCGCGCTCCAGACCGACGAGCTCCCTCAGATCTATCGGAATGAGAATGCGGCCGGCGGCATCGGGCTTAAGCTCAAGCGCGCTCCCGAGCACAAGGCGCACGAACCCTCTCGCGCTCCAGGGGAGCGAAAGAAGCTTCTCGCGCCGCGGCGCCCAGGCTTCAGCCGGATAAAGCAGAAGGCATCCGTCGGGATGACGGGCAACGACGATTTCGCCGCCCTTCGCTTCAAGCTCAGCCCGAACGCGCTTAGGAAGCGCGAGTCTTCCCTTGCTGTCGAGCGTAACGAGCGAAGTTCCCTGAAACACCTGTGATTTCCGATAAAAGCCTGTTGACGGGAAGGCCTTCCGCTAAGAGACACCTCCACTTAATCCCACATTTTCCCACACCCTGCGGAGAACGGAGCGAGATTTCGCCGTTGATATGTATAGAAGTTTGATCGGAGAAAAGCGCCGGGCAAAAAAGGCGCGGGGAACAAAAAAGCCGCCCCGGGAGAAGCGTCATCCCTCGAGCGGCCTTTGGCAGTCATCGAAAAAGAATATGAGCAGCAGCTCCCGGGAAGCTCCCGTGTAAGCCGGATTCTGTCGGCAAAGGCCCGAAAGCCCTGCCGGCGGCCATTCGTCTAGGACGACGCTCGCGCGCCGCCTCAAGCCATCTACCCGCAGCCGGACCGGGCCGGTCCATCGGCTGCCTATTTGATGTTGCTCCCCGTAGAGATTGCCCGTTTCACCCGGCCCGAAGCCGGCTCGTCTCTGTTGCTCTGATCCGCGCCTTGCGGCGGAGAGGTGTTACCTCCTACGGCGCCCTCTGGAGTCCGGACTTTCCTCCCGCGGCATGAATGCCGCCGACGACCGCCCGGGGAACTCCCGTTTTTGGGGGAGCTGCTGCAGGAGCGCTACTTTAACGATCTCGTGCCGCCAAGGCAAGTGCGCAGGCAAATGCCTTGTGCCAAAATGAGGACCTTTTTGCTTTTCCTGTTTTCACTCTTTTTTTCGGCCATGCTGAGACGCTCTTCACTGCGCATCGCGCTCGCTTCGCTCGCTTTTGCCGCTGCACTCCCCGCGCATGCGGGCTTCTGGTCCTCTCTTATCGACACGACTCCCGCGGGCCTTGCAAGGAGCTCCGACGACCGCCCGGGCGACTGGGCATCCTTCTGGAGCGACACACGGGCGGGCGCAGAAAAAATCATGAGCGACGGGAATTCCGTCTGGATTCTCCCCACCTACACGAACCACCCGAGATGGGACTGGCCGCAGCGTTCCGAAGAAAACGGCTGGCCGATGGGCATGGGGCTCGCGCGCGGCATCATCGACGAAAAGGGCAACGAGCGCATGCTCTACCTCATCACCTTCGTCGATTCCAATTACCGTCCGGAACCCATGGCGGGCTATACGTGGGTCGCCCGCTGGCCGCTCGGCAATTCCGGATTCCACGTGGGCGCGGGGTACCTCGCCGGCATCACGATGAGGGGAGACTACATGTGGGCTCCCGTGCCGCTCCCGCTTCCGCTTGCCAAAGTGGGAACCGACACGGTCTCGTTCTACGGCACCTGGATCCCCGTCACGAACGTCTTCTTTTTCTTCTCCACCATCACGCTCGACGACGCGAAGGGCCGCAAAATGCCGCTTTCGCCCGAAAGCCCGTGGGTGAAGACGCCGAATCTCCTCTACGGCAGCTGGGGGTGGCAGTACACCGACAACGGCGAGAAGTATTCGCCGAGCCGCGTGACGAGCGACACGGTCTGGAATGCCGGCCTGAGGCGCTATTCGGGCCGCAGCTGGCAGACGGACCTCAAGTATTCGCGCTCCTCGCATGAAGTCACCCGTGCCGACGGCCCGGGGAAAAACGACCTTCGGATTGAGTCCTACACCCTGACCCTTGCCTACAACATGGACTGGACGAAGACCTTCCGGCTCTTCGCGGGTGCGGGCTTCGGCTATTCGAAGGGCGAAACCCGCTACGCTTCGGACTGGAGCCTCCACCCGGCGCTCACGCTCGGCTTTACCTGGGCTGCGGCGGAAAACTTCTTCATCACGGGTTCGATGGATACGAATTTCGCGCGCTTCAAAGGCGTGCTGGAGGACCGGGGCGACGGCTACACCGTACGCTCGATGCCGACGAGCTTCACCATCGGCGCGGGTCTCGCGTTCTGAAACGCTTCCCCCCTCGCTCTCCGTTAATAACAAAGAAAGAGTCCGCTCGTAGAATGCGGACCAAAAGAACACCTGCTTTGCCGGCGGCGCTTGTCTTTCGCCGCCGGAATCCTTCTTTCCGGAGTTAATTTCCATGGACCGCAATCAGGCGCTCCTCGAGCGCGCACAGAAAGTCATCCCCGGCGGCGTCAACTCGCCCGTCCGCGCCTTCCGTTCAGTGGGCGGCGCCCCGCGCTTCATCGAGCGCGCCAAGGGCCCCTACATGTGGGACGTTGAAGAAAAGCGCTTTACCGACTATGTGTGCTCCTGGGGCCCGATGATTCTCGGCCACAACGATCCGGATGTCGTTGAAGCCGTCCATGCCGCGGTCGACCGCGGTCTTTCCTTCGGCGCCGCCACGCGCGCCGAGGTTGAAATCGCCGAAGAGATCACGCGCCTCATTCCCTCAATGGAAGAAGTGCGCCTCGTGAGCTCCGGCACGGAAGCGGGCATGTCCGCCATTCGTCTTGCACGCGGCTTCACGGGCCGCAACCGCATCATCAAGTTCGAGGGCTGCTACCACGGCCACTCCGATGCGCTTCTCGTGAAGGCGGGCTCCGGGCTCCTCACCTTCGGCAATCCCTCGTCCGCGGGCGTTCCGGCCTCCGTCACCGAACACACGCTTGTTCTCGAATACAACAATCCCGAGCAGCTCGAGGATGCCTTCCGCAAGTACGGCGACGAAATCGCCTGCGTGATCGTGGAAGCCTTTGCCGGCAACATGAATCTCGTGCGCGGCAGCCAGGAATTCATCGACACGATGCGCCGCCTCTGCACCGAACACGGGGCGCTCCTCATCGTCGACGAAGTGATGACGGGCTTCCGCGTTGCCCTGAAGGGCGCGCAGTCGCTCTTCAACGTCACCCCCGATATCACCATGCTCGGCAAGGTGATCGGCGGCGGCATGCCGGTCGCCGCCTTCGGCGGCCGCGCCGACATCATGCAGAAGATCGCCCCCTGCGGCCCGGTCTATCAGGCGGGCACGCTCTCGGGCAACCCCGTCGCCGTTGCCTGCGGCATGGCGACCCTGAAGAAGATTCAGGCTCCGGGCTTCTACGATCGCCTCGGCGCCCAGACCTCGCGCCTCGTGAAGGGCCTCGCCGCCGCGGCGAAGGATGCGGGCGTTCCGTTCTCGGCGGACTCCGTGGGCGGCATGTTCGGCATCTACTTCCTCCCCGAGCGTCCGCATGGATTTGCCGACGTGATGAAGGCCGATCAGCACGCCTTCAACACGTTCTTCCACGGCATGCTCGATCGCGGCTGCTACTTTGCGCCGTCGACCTTCGAAGCGGGCTTTGTGTCGATCGCGCACACCGACGAAGTGATCGATTCGACCATCGCCGCTGCCCGGGAGGTCTTCGCCTCCATGGCGAAGTAATCTTTAAGGGTTCCCGCGGCCGGGCTTTAACCCGGCCTCCCAACCCTTTCATCCGGCGCGTTCCTCCGCCCGCATTCGGGAGCTTTGAGAGAACGCGCCGTTCCCGTATTTAATTCCCCGACGAAACGCCATGCTTCATCCTGCCACCATCCTCAAGCGGGCCATCAAGACAATCGCCGCAGGTCTCGTCTGCGCCGCGGGTTTGAGCGCCCACGCCGCCGCTTCCGACGGCTGGATCAATGCCATTGATGCCGCCAAAGGGAGCGGGAAGCAGACGCCTCACGTCATGGTGGACCTTGTCTCCGCCAAAACGGCGCTGACGCCCCAGGCCGTCAATCAGCTGGCGGTCCGCTTCACGCATGAGGAAGGCTGGCACACCTACTGGCGGATGCCGGGGGATGCCGGGTTGCCGCCCGAATTCACCTTTACGCTGCCCGGGGATCTCAAGGCAACGGATCCGCTCTTTCCACTCCCTGAGCGCACCATTACCTCGGGCCTCACGAGCTTCGGCTACGGCGGGACGACCCTCTTTCCCTTCCGCGTTGAGGTGCCTCGCGGCGCTTACGGGAACGCCACACTGAAGCTGCATGTCGAATATCTCGCCTGCCGCGAAATGTGCGTTCCGGAGTCGGCGGACGTTTCGCTCCGCCTCCCCATTGACGTCTCGGGAAAAGACACGCCTGAAGCGACAGACATTGCGGGAGCCCTCTCAAAGGTGCCCGAGACCGTCGCCAACGACGGCAGCGTCACGGCTTCCATTGAAGCGAACCGCCTCATGATTTCGGTAGCGGGGAACGCTGCCGTTCAGAAGAGCCTCGACTTCTTCCCGCTCGACAAGAACGTGGTGAAGCTCTCCGACCCGCCCGAATCCGCCCCTGGCGAAAACGGCACGCAGCGCCTCTGGCTCACGGCAACGGATAAATTTGCCGGCAAGCCCGCAGAAGCCATCTCGGGCGTTCTCGTCGCGGACGGCGGCCCTCAGAATGGCGGCTGGGCAGTTGAAACGCGCATTCCCCTCAAGGCGGAAGCCGTGCCGCTCCCGCCCGCAGACGTGCGCACGATTTCTGCCGCAGGCAATGCGGGAGAAGCGAATCCGAACGCCGGTTCATCGCTTTCCTTTACGGCCTGGTCGGCGCTTCTTTCTGCGTTCCTCGGCGGCCTCATCCTCAACCTGATGCCCTGCGTCTTCCCGGTGCTTTCGCTGAAGCTCCTCGACCTTGTGAAGGGAGCCAAGTCGTCCGCGAACCTGATGGGGCACGGCGCTGCCTTCACGGGCGGCGTACTCGCGACGATGCTCGCGCTCTCAGGCCTTCTTCTGGCGCTGAGAGGCGCGGGACACGCCCTCGGCTGGGGCTTTCAGCTTCAGTCCGCCTGGGTGGTGGCCGGACTCATTCTGCTCTTCACCGCGATTACCTTTAATCTCCTCGGCTTTTATGAATTCACTTTCGGAAGCCGCATTGCCGACGCCGAAAGCGTGAGGAAAGCGCCTAAGACGGGTCTTACGGCGTCCTTCCTTACGGGCGTCCTTGCCGTTCTCGTCGCGAGCCCCTGCACCGCGCCCTTCATGGGCGCAGCGCTCGGCTACGCCCTGACGCAGCCCGCCATTGAGGCGCTTCTCATCTTCCTCGCGCTCGGCTTCGGCATGGCCGCGCCCTGGCTCATCCTCTGCCTCTTCCCCGCATGGGCCAAACGGCTCCCGAAGCCCGGTCCCTGGATGGACACCTTCCGCCGGATCATGGCGATCCCGATGGCGCTCGCCGTCCTCTGGCTCTGCTGGGTGCTTTCGCACCAGACGGACTACCGCGGCGTGCTGCTGATTCTCTGCGGCATGGGCGCGCTCGGCGTCTTCTGCTGGCTTCTCGGCCGTCGTCAGTGGGGCCGCGCTTCCTCAACGCCCATCATGGGCATCATGCTCGTCATTGCGGTGGCCTCTGCCGCCATCGCCGGCAGCTCCCTCTTCGAGCGGACGACGGCAGAATCCCGCGCAGACTCCGGCTGGGCTCCGTGGAGCGAAAAAGCGGTTGAAGCCGCGCTTGCCGAAGGCCGCCCCGTCTTTGTGGACTTCACCGCCGCCTGGTGCATCACCTGCCAGGCCAACAAGCTCGCAGCGCTCGACCGCGAGGAAGTGCTCGATCGCATGAATGCGCTCGGCTACGTGAAGCTCGAGGGCGACTGGACGAACCGCAACGCTGAAATTGCTGCGGTGCTCTCAAAATTCGGCAGAAGCGGCGTTCCGCTTTATCTCATCTACCGCCCGAACGGCGAGGTGAAGGTGCTCCCCGAGCTTCTCACGCCCGGCATCGTGCTCGAGGCCCTTGAGGGGAAATAGTTTCAGAAAACTCATCCCTGAGGAATCATGCGGCGCATGATTCCTCCTTCGGCAACGCCATTGCAGCGGTAAGAGTTTTCTTCCGGCCGCGATGGCGTTTTTCATGACTCTCTTTACTCTGCGGCGTAAACCCAGTCGATCACGGCATCGAGAAACTTGATGCCGCCCGGGACATTCTTCGCGCCCGTCACGCTTGCGTAAACCGCATAGCGTTTGCCGTCAAGCGCATGCACATAGCCCCCGATGCTGCGGACGTCTTCGAGGTACCCCGTCTTGATGCGGCCTTCTTCGAGCGCCACCTTGCGGCGCACCATCGTGCCGTCTCTGCCCGTAATGGGAAGCGAGGCGAGATATTCAGGCATGTAGGGACCGTTCCAGCCGGCAGCAAGGAGCGCTGTCATCGCCCGCGCCGACACGCGGCTCGTTCGCGAGAGGCCGGAGCCATTGTCAATGATGATCTCCGAAGCCGGAATTCCGCGGCCTGCCATCCAGTCGGCAAGCGCTGCGCGCGCATCCGCGAGCGTTGCGCCGCGCGGGAATTCAAGCCGCTTCTCTTCCTGAGACTTCCCCTCGGCTTTTGATGCGCCCGCGGCCTTCGGCGCCGCCTTTTCCTCAGACGCCTTCTCCTCAAGCTCCTCGTTCACGCGCGCGGTACCCAGCGTGAGGAAAATATGACGCGCCATGGGGTTATTGGACCATTTGTTGGTGAGCGCCGTAATTTCGCCGAGCGTGGGCGAAAGGCGCGAGAGAAAGAGCTTTCCGTCCTCCGGGACTTTTCCCGACACGACCTTTCCCCGCCAGGTTCTGCCGTCCTTCTCCCAAAGCGCACGGAAAAGCCGCTCAAAGTATTCGTCCGCTTCAAAAGCAATCACATTGAAGGTCTTCACGCCGCAGGCGGACGGATAGCGGCCGTTGAAGAGAACGCGCTTTTTTCCCTTCCCAAGATCATTCACCTTAAAGGCGATGGCCGACTTCCAGTCGCCGCAGCCGCCTTTCCCGAGCCGAATGGTCTTCGGATAGAAAACGCCGGCGAGCGGCGGAAAGACGACCAGGCGCGCAACGCCCGCCTTTACGTCAGGCGTAATTTCAAAGCTCAGATTGCGGTAGTTGAGAAGCGCCGCATCAGGCTGCAGGTTGTAGGGACGCGAACGCCTCCCGTCGAAGGCTCCCGGATCCACCTTCGGAATATTGAAGTGCGAGCGGTCGATGACGATGTTGCCGTCGATGCGCCGGACGCCTTTCTGCGCGAGCCGATCGACTTCAAGCGCAAAGTCCTCAAGCACCAGCGCCGGGTCGCCGCCGCCGCGGATGTAAAGGCCGCCTTTGAGCACTCCCTTTTTATCGGGCATCTCCTTCACGTAGAAGTTCGTGCGCCAGCGGTAGCTCGACCCCAGCACCTCGAGCGCGGCGAGCGTCGTCACGAGCTTCGCCGCGGATGCAGGAGGCTCCATCGCGTCAGCACGCCAGCTGAGGAGCGGCTTCCCCGGATTCTCCACCGGCACCACGGAAATCGTTATGCCGGCCGGATTGACCCTGAGGCGCTTTGCGGCTAGAGCGAGCTTTTCCGGGAGCTGCGTAAAGGATCCCCGGGGGGCCGGCAGACCTTCGCTCCCGGACGCGCGCTTCCGGGAAACCGCACCTTCATCGTTCGCTTCAGGAGCTGCCGCAGCATTTTCCTGCTCCCCGCCATGCGCAGAAGCTCCGGCGGCCGCCTCCGCCATGGCGGGCGTGAGCGTCCCGCTTCCGGACGCAGAAAAAGCAGGCACGGAAAGCGCCGACAACATGAATGAACAAACAATGATTTTTAGAGAAAAAATGGAGCCTTCCCGCATTTCCTGAAGCCTGAACAAAAATTTTTCTCGGGGACCTCTTGAAATCCTTGAGACCATCCCCATATGGGGAATAAATGGTAGCGAACCCCTAGAGCGGCGTTCGCTTCTCAGCAATGCAATTTTTCATTTCGGCCGTCTGCCAGCGGGTTTCAAGCTGCCCCGCAGACGACCGGCAAGATTTATTAAATGGAGATTTCCAAGATGCAGATTCGTCCTTTGCATGACCGCGTCATCATCAAGCGCCTTGAGGCCGAAACGACGACCGCCTTCGGCATCGTCATTCCGGACACGGCCGGCGAGAAGCCCGATCAGGGTGAAGTGATCGCCGTCGGTCCCGGCAAGCGCGACGAAGCCGGCCGCATCATCACTCCGGATGTGAAGGTGGGCGACCGCGTCCTCTTCGGCAAGTACTCCGGCCAGACCGTGAAGGTCGACGGCGAAGAGCTCCTCGTCATGCGCGAGGAAGACATCATGGGCGTTCTTGAATAAGCGCCCTGCGGACAATCTCAGACAGATTTTCAAGTACAAATTTAAGGATTAAAGAAATGGCTGCTAAGCAGGTTCTTTTCGGTGATGACGCCCGCTCGAAGATGGTTCGCGGCATCAATGTTCTCGCCAACGCCGTCAAGGTGACGCTCGGCCCGAAGGGCCGCAACGTCGTCCTTGAACGCTCCTTCGGCGGCCCGACGGTCACGAAGGACGGCGTCTCGGTCGCCAAGGAAATCGAACTCAAGGACAAGTTCGAGAACATGGGCGCCGCGATGGTTCGCGAAGTCGCCTCGAAGACGAGCGACAACGCCGGCGACGGCACGACCACGGCCACCGTTCTTGCTCAGGCGATCGTCGACGAAGGCATGAAGTTCGTCGCCGCCGGCATGAACCCGATGGATCTGAAGCGCGGCATCGACAAGGCTGTCGCCGCTGCGATCGCCGAGCTCAAGAAGATATCGAAGCCCACCACGACCAACAAGGAAATCGCCCAGGTCGGCGCCATCTCGGCCAACTCCGACCATGAAATCGGCGAAATCATTTCCGAAGCCATGGACAAGGTCGGCAAGGAAGGCGTGATCACCGTCGAAGACGGCAAGAGCCTCAAGAACGAGCTCGAAGTCGTCGAAGGCATGCAGTTCGACCGCGGCTACCTCTCGCCCTACTTCATCAACCAGCCCGAAAAGCAGTCGGCTGTTCTTGACAACCCCTTCATCCTGCTCCACGACAAGAAGATCAGCAACATCCGCGAACTTCTCCCGGTGCTCGAACAGGTTGCCAAGGCCGCTCGTCCGCTCCTCATCATCGCTGAGGACATCGACGGCGAAGCGCTCGCCACCCTCGTTGTGAACTCGATCCGCGGCATCCTCAAGGTTGTCGCCGTCAAGGCCCCCGGCTTCGGCGACCGCCGCACCGCCATGCTCGAAGACATCGCTGTCCTGACGGGCGGCACGGTCATCTCGAGCACGGTCGGCCTCACGCTCGACAAGGCCACGCTCGCTCAGCTCGGCTCCGCGAAGAAGGTTGAAGTCTCGAAGGAAAACACCACGATCATCGACGGCGCCGGCGACGCTTCCGCGATTGAAAACCGCGTGAAGAACATCCGCACCCAGATCGAGGTTGCCACGAGCGACTACGACCGCGAGAAGCTTCAGGAACGCGTTGCCAAGCTCGCCGGCGGCGTTGCCCTGATCAAGGTCGGTGCCGCGACGGAAGTCGAAATGAAGGAAAAGAAGGCCCGTGTTGAAGACGCCCTCCACGCCACCCGCGCTGCGGTTGAGGAAGGCATCGTCCCGGGCGGCGGCGTTGCGCTCATCCGCGCCAAGCTCGCCATCAAGGACCTGAAGGGCGACAACGACGAACAGAACGCCGGCATCCGCATCGTTCTGCGCGCCATGGAAGAGCCGCTTCGCCAGATCGTCGCCAACGCCGGCGATGAACCGAGCGTCGTGGTGAACACCGTCGCTCAGGGCGAAGGCAACTTCGGCTACAACGCTCAGTCCGCTCAGTACGGCGACCTCGTCGAAATGGGCGTCCTCGATCCGACGAAGGTTACCCGCACGGCTCTGCAGAACGCTGCTTCCGTTGCTTCCCTCATCCTCACGACCGACTGCATGGTTGCCGACCTCCCCGTTGAGGAGAAGGGCGTTCCGGCCGGCATGGATGCAATGGGCGGCATGCCCGGCATGATGTAATTCAGGGCCTCGTTTCCTGAATCCTCATGAGGGCTCAGAGCGGCGGACCGCGAAGCGGACGCCGCTCAAAAAGCCAAAATCGGGTAGAGGGCCCCTTTGCAGGGTGCCCCCTCCC
>CECA01040944.1_pt1 | contig 27943 bp, 29 predicted proteins | sample 557351 | NCBI WGS metagenome assembly CECA01 (sample SAMEA3182051, study PRJEB8094) | gut metagenome | biome: human; feature: gut; material: Stool; isolation source: human stools | place: Canada | collected 2012-03-07 | reverse complement strand
ATGCTCGTCTGCTCAGACCTTCGGATCCCATTACCCAACCGAGGCTCCAGGACATGAAAAAGCGAGGCATTGTCAGCCTCGCTTTCCCATCAAAACCCCTGTAGAGCCATAAAAACCCCCGGCGTTCGTAAACGCAGGGGGTTTCGGGCAAAGGGCCTTTCGGCCCTGTCGCTTCGAGGATTAGGCTTCGGCCTTGCGGACGAGACGTTCCTTGATGCGGGCAGCCTTGCCGGAGCGTTCGCGCAGGTAGTAGAGCTTGGCGCGGCGGACGTCGCCGTGGCGCTTCACTTCGATGCTGGCGATCATCGGGGAGTAGGTCTGGAACGAACGTTCCACGCCTTCGCCGGACGAGATCTTGCGAACGATGAACGAGGAGTTGATGCCGCGGTTGCGACGGGCAATGACGACGCCCTCGAAGGCCTGGACGCGCTTGCGCGAGCCTTCAACCACGTTGACGGAGACGACAACCGTGTCGCCGGCGCGGAAATCGGGGATAGTCTTGCCGGCGGTGACGCGGGCGAGTTCTTCCTGTTCAAGAACCTGAAGGAGATTCATTTTTTGCTCCAAAGCCATCATCATGCGGCCTGAATGTTAGGGGACAAAAATCCCGCCGCAGATAGGATGGTGATTGTTGTAAAAGGGAAAGCGCCGATGAAGTTACCTGCGCCCGCCCCTGGATTCGATCTTCGCGCCGAGAGACCGGAGGAACTTATAGTCCTCCTTGGTCAGCAGACCCGAAGAATCGGCGATTGTAATGAGGTCGGGGCGCGTCTGCAAGGTAAGCTCGAGACTTTTTTCGCGCGACCACTTTTCAATATTCTTGTGGTGCCCGGAAAGGAGCACCTCGGGCACCGGCATGCCGCGCCAGACCTCGGGCCGCGTGTAGTGAGGCGCATCGAGAAGTCCCGTCGCGAAGCTTTCGTCCGAAGCCGAAAGATCCTTGATGGCGCCGGGGAGCTGACGCACGACGGCGTCGATCAGGGCGCATGCCGGGATTTCGCCCCCTGAAAGCACGAAGTCCCCGAGACTCACCACCTCGTCGACCTCGGCTTCAAGGAACCGTTCATCGATTCCTTCGTAGCGACCGCAAACGAGGACGACGGGCTCATCGTCCGCTGCAATTTCCCTTACGCGCCGGTCGGTGAGGCGCGTGCCGTTGGGCGCGAAGCTCATGACGCGGCCGGTGTTGCCCGACTGGCGGATCGCGGCGAGCGTCTGAGCGAGGGGCTCGGCCATCATCACCATGCCCGGGCCGCCCCCGAAGGGCCGGTCGTCGATCGTGCGGTGAAGATCTGTGGCCGTTTCGCGCGGATTCCAGGTGTTGAGCGACCAGAGTCCGCGCTTTCTTGCCCGCGCCGTGATGCCGCAGTCGCGAACGCTCGCAAAGATTTCCGGAAAAAGCGTAATGACGTCAAAACGCATGGAGTTCACCTTTTGTTCAGCGCCAGGCCGGATCCCAGTCGAAGACCGCGCGCTTTTCCTCAGGGTTGAGTTCAAGCACGTAGACATCCTTCACGTTCGGGATGAGGAACTGCTTCCTGTCGCCCGCTTCATCCTCATACTCGATGACGAAGAGGTCCTGCGCGCCGTTCGAGCTCACGCCTGCGATGACGCCCAGTTCCTTCCCCTCGCGGTTGAATGCGGGAACGCCCTCGAGGTCGATCGCCCAGACGGCATCCTTGCCGGCAGCCGGGAAGTCCTTCCTCAGGACGCCAACCTTCACGCGAACGGCATCCGCCGCTTCCTTCGATTCGCAGCCGTCCCATTTGGCGATGAGTCCCGTGCCGTGAACGCGAAGTCCCTTTACGTGCACGGGCGTCTTGACGCCGAAGCGGTCGACAAGCACCCAGTCGCGAACTTTCTGGAGCACCTCGCCCGTACCTTCAGGCTGAATGCGCACCCAGCCTTTGAAGCCGTAGGCGCCGGCGGTGCGGCCGAGCTCAATGAGTTCGTCTGGGGAATCGCTCCGGGAGATGTCGGAATCTGTCATATCGAAAGAAGAATGCAAAAACTCTGGATACACGAAACCCCGCATTTTCCTCTGGCGTAGATACCGGACTCCATGTGGGCGACCTTCCCTGATGCTGATCCAATGTGCTTTGACACGAGAGGCACGATCTGCGAGCGGGAAGCTTCGCGGGAGTCCGCACCGGAAAGGGATGCGGGGTTTTCTAGCGGGACAGAAGATGCTTCAGGGAAGCATCCCGTCCCCTTCAAGAACTGAAATTATTCAGCCTTGGCAGGTTCTTCAGCGGCGGGAGCCGGCTGAGCCTTGAATTCCTTGACGAGACGGGCAACCGTATCGGAGAGCTGGGCGCCCTTGCTCTGCCAGTAAGCGACACGCTCGAGATTGATCTGGAGCTTAACGGCCTGGCCGGCAGCCATCGGGTTGTAGAAGCCGACGCGCTCGATGAAGCGGCCGTCACGACGGCAGCGGGAGTCGCAAACGTTGAGGGAGTAGAAGGGACGCTTCTTGGCGCCGCCACGGGCGAGACGAATGATGACCATGAGTTACCTCTTAAATCATTGGTGCTTGGAATCAAAACCGAACCCCCGTCCCGGGGAGAAGCGGTTTTGCGAAAGGGATTGCTTGACCGGTCAGACAACTTGGTGCCGCATGCCCAGTCTCACAGAATGCGCGATTCTACTCGAGGTGGGAAGCCTTCTGCAAGCAGAAGTGCATGGGTTTCTAGGGTCAGAGCGCCTGCGCGCGTCGCTGCAGACGATCGAGCACCGCAAAAATAATGAGCGTGAAGGCAGAAAGAAGAAGACAGAGCGCGGTCGCCGCATCAAAGTCCGCGCGCGATACGGCGTTGAAGATTTCAAGCGAAAGCGTATTCGTTCTGCCCGAAATATTGCCGCCGATCATCATCGTGATGCCCACTTCGCCCGAAGCCCGGGAAATGCCGAGGAGGAGTCCGGCAAGGATCTGTCCGCGCACAAGCGGGAGCGTCACCCGCCGAAAAACCGTGACGGCATTCGCGCCGTGAACGCATGCGGCGAATTCAAGGCTCTTTAAGCGTTCGCCCGAGAGCGCGGCTTCAATGGGCCGCACCACAAGCGGAAGGCCCGCAATGAAGGCGGCGAGAAACACCGCATTCTCTGAGAAGACAATCGAGAGTCCGGCCTCATCCAGAATCCCGCCCAATAAGCCTCCCCGTCCGAAAAGAAGGAGAAGGAGGTAGCCCAACGCTACCGGCGGAAACACAAGCGGGAGCGTCACGACGAAGCTCAGAGCCCGCACCCAGAAGGCGCTTCTTCTCGAAAAGAGAAGCGCGAGAAGGGGCGCAAAAAGAATGAAGCCTGCGCCCGCGGCAGCACAGGTCTTTGCCGTGAGCGTCACGGCAAAGAGAAGCTCAGGCGAGCTAAAAAGCGAGCGCAGGAAATCCATCAGCGTCGGTTCCGATCAGCGGACAACGCCGAATTTGTCGAGAATGGCATCCGCCTTCGGGGAGGCGAGCCATTGAAGGAATGCCTTCACGTCGGCCGCTTCGCCTTCCGCGCCCTTGACGGGCTCGGCCGTCATGCGGATGGGCTCATATCCTTCCTTCACCGCCATGAAGCCTCCGAGCTTTGCCTTTCCCTGTCGGGCGGCAAGGAGATTGATGAAGCCCGCATCCATTTCTCCCTGGGAAACGTAGGAAAGAACCTGCGGCACCATGGAGACGACGTTCATCTTCGGTGCAACGTCCTTCTCGAAAGCAGCGCCGTCAAGGAATTCCTTCGCGGCGCGGCCGTAGACGGCGGCCTTGGGATCCGGCATGGCAATGCGCTTGACCTCAGGCTTCGCAAGATCAGAGGGAGCCTTGAGCTCCAGGCCCTTCCGCCAGGCAAGAATCAGAGGCGTGTCGCCCAGGCGAACGCCGGCATCGGCGTTGAGCACCGTCGTAAATTTCTTGAGGCTCGTTGCGTCCGAAATCACGACCGTCACGGGACTTCCGCTCTTCACCTGCGCAAGCATCTGCCCGATGTTGCCGCCGAACGCGCGCGAAACCTTTGCGCCCGTTTCGGCTTCGTACTTGTCGGCAAGGGCCTCCACCATCTTGACGTAGCCGCCGCCCGTCGTCACCGTCACCTGCGCGGACGCGCCGGCAGAAAAGCCAAAGGCTGCCAGAACGGCAGTCGTCAAAAGAATCTTCTTCATGAAGGAGTCTCCTCAAGAAAAGCACTCCGGGGAATTTCTTCGATCGTTCCGTCCTCAACGAGGAAGGCACGGTCGGCAAGTCTTCGCATTTCCTCTTCCGAGTGCGTAATGTAGATAAAGGGAACATTCATTCGACGCGACGCGCCGTCAATGAAATCCATAAGCACGTGCCGGCGCCTGGGATCCAGGCTTGAGAGCGGTTCGTCAAGGATTAGAAGCCGCTCGGCCCCCATGAGGGCCCGCCCGAGCGCCACGCGCTGCGCTTCTCCGCCCGAGAGCCCCGAAGGGAGTCGTTCAAGAAGCGGCTCGAGACCGAGAATATCGATCGTTTCGTCAAAATCGACCGCAGACTTCCTGCCGCCGAAGAGGCTCGGGAAAAGAATGTTTTCCCGTACCGTGAGATGCGGGAAAAGACGATGCGACTGAAAAACAAAGCCGATGCCGCGCGATTGCGGCGGCAGAGAAATGCGGCGCTCGCGGGAATAGACCGTCAGACCTTCAAGCTCGATCTCGCCGTCATCCGGCTTCATGGCGCCCGAGAGGAGATTCGCGACCGTCGTCTTCCCGGCTCCCGATTCTCCGCGAAGCACATTGATGCCCTGCTCAAGATTGAGCTCAGCGTCAAGCGTGAAGCCGCCAAGCGTCTTTCGGAATCGGGCCTTCAGCATTTTGGAAAAAAACTCCCGCAGCAAAAATATCGCTATTCTCAAAATGAATAACGAAGAACACTCTAGCCGATTGCAGCTCCACCCGCAATAATTATTCAGTCCAATAAAAAAGCGGTCCCGGAAATTCCAGAGACCGCTTTTTCGTCAGCGCTGATTCCCCGTAAGGGACCCGCGTGCTTATTTGCCGAGCTTGCCCTTGAGCGCCCGGCAGGTTTCGGCGCCGTCGGCAACGAGACCGTAATCGGCCACTTCAAAAATCGGCGCTTCGGGGTCCTTATCGACCGCAACGATCACCTTGGCATCCTTGATGCCGGCCGTGTGCTGGATGGCGCCCGAAATGCCGAAGGCAATGTAGAGCTGCGGCGCAATCATCTTGCCCGTCTGTCCGACCTGCCAGTCGTTGGGGCAGAGCCCCATGTCGACCGCCGTGCGGGTAGCGCCGATGGCGGCGCCGCAGGAGTCGGCGAGTTCCTCGAGGGCCTTGAAGCCCGCTTCGTCGATGAGGCCGCGGCCGCCCGCAACGACAACGCGTGCGGAAACGAGTTCCGGGCGATCGCTCTTCGTTTCCGTGAACTTCACGAAGCGCGACGTATCGTCGGCATCCGGGCATTCAACGGTTTCAATGGGGGCAGCCACCTCGCCTTCTTCGGTTGCTTCAAAAGCGGTCGTGCGGACCGTGCCCACCACGACGACTTCTTCGGTTTCGACCGTTGCAAGGAGCGACCCCGCATAGATGCCGCGCACGAAGGTCTTCGGCCCCTTCACGCCGACCACATCGGAAATCGCCGTAAGGTCGAGCATGGCCGCGACGCGGGGCATGGCGGCTTTGCCAAGCGCCGTCGCGGCAAAGAAGATGTGGGAATACCCGGGAGCTTCCGCAGCGACAAGGTCCGCGAGAACCTCAGGAAGCTCCTGCGCGAGCTTTGCGTTTTCAGCGAGGATCACCGTACGCACGCCCTTCAGCTTCGCAGCCTTCTCGGCCACCGCCTGGCAGCCGTTGCCGGCAACCAGAATGTCGACGGGCTCGCTCATCTGGAGGACGGCCGTCAGCGCATGCGCCGTCGCAGGACGCAGATTCACATTGTCATGATCAGCAATCAGAAGCGCAGTCATTCTTTCGTTCCTTCAAATCCTTAGATCACATGCGCTTCGTTGCGAAGCTTCTCAACGAGCTCATCCACGCTCGAGACCATCACGCCTGCCTTGCGTGCGGGCGGCGGCTCAACGGAGAGCGTCTTCACGCGCGGCGTGAGATCGACGTCGAGTTCGCCAACGGGAATCGCTTCCACGGGCTTCTTGCGGGCCTTCGCCATGGAGGGAAGCGTCACATAGCGGGGTTCGGCAAGGCGGAGGTCCGCCGTGATCACGGCCGGGATCGAGAGCGACACGGTCTGCGTGCCGCCGTCGGTTTCGCGCGTAACGACAAGTCGCCCGTCGTCCGCGAATTCGATTTCGCTCGCAAAGGCGCCGAGCGGATAGCGAAGGAGCCCCGAGAGCATCGGGCCCGTCTGACCGCAGTCGTCGTCAATCGCCTGCTTGCCGAGGAGAACGATCCCGGGCTTTTCGCGCTCGACGATCTGAGCAAGAATCTTCGCGGCGGCAAGAGGCTCGACCGCATCGTCCGTGACCACATGAATGGCGCGATCGGCGCCGATCGCCATGGCGGTGCGCAGAACATCAACCGACTTAGCGCCCCCGATCGACACGGCAACCACTTCCGAGGCCTTCCCGGCTTCCTTCAGCTCAACGGCCTCTTCAACCGCAATTTCATCGAAGGGGTTCATCGCCATGCGGGCGAGCTTGATGTCCGGTCCGGAATGGTCCGGGAGCGGGCGGACCTTGACCTTCGCGTCAACGACCCGCTTCACAGCAACTAATATCTTCATTGCGTTCCTCAACAAAATAGGATGCGCCCCGGTCCGGAGCTCGCAGCCGAGGCTTCGTAGCTTGACCGAAGCACTGGCGGAATCTTCTGCGGAGGGGATGAATTTTCGGGCGGAGGAGAGCTCCGCCTGAGAGCAATTCGCAATTATAACGGTGAGAATCCCTTAAAAATCGCCGCCGTTATTTGATTTTGCGCTGTTTTAAACGCGCTTCAGAGGACGAGCGGAAGAACCGCTCCTGCTACGCAGGCGTAGCGAATGCCTTTGCCGACGGCAATGGCGAGAAGGCTCATGAGCGGATCAATCCGGAGCCACCCCGCTGCCACGGGAATCGCGTCCCCTACGACGGGAAGCCACGCAAAAAGGAGCGCCCAGGCGCCCCAGCGCCTCACCCACAGGATGGCCTTCGTCTCCCGCTTCACCGTCGGGATGAAGCGGCCGATCACCCAGGAGGTCATGGAGCCCAGCGTATTTCCTGCCGTTGCGACTGCGAGAAGCCAGACCCAGCGCTCGGGCTGCGCGGCGAGCGCCCCGGCGAGCATCACTTCAGAGCCCCCGGGAAAGAGCGTCGCCGACACAAAGGCCGTCACGAAGAGTGCGATATCGATGCTCTCGCTCGCAAAGAGCGCGAGCACCCATGCCGTCATGTCGCCCATCAGCGAAAGAGCGCCTTCATTTCAGCCGTGCGCTTGAGGGCAGCTTCCACAGCCTCATCCATCATCCGGTCGATATCGAGCCGGTTCATGACTTCAAGCGCCTTTGCGGTCGTACCGCCCTTGCTCGTCACTTTTTCGCGCAGAAGCGAGAATTCCTCGCCGGACACGCGGGCAAGCTCTGCGGCGCCGTAGACCGTCCCGAGCGCGAGCGCATGGGCGCTCTCTTCGGAGAGTCCGCGCTTCAGGCCCGCCTTCTCGAGCGCCTCCATGAAGCGGAAAACATAGGCCGGACCGCTCCCGGGGATGGCGCCCACGAGGTCGATCTCCGACTCATTCTTCACTTCGACGACCTCGCCCCCGGCACGGAGCACGCGAAGCGCTGCCTCGCGAAGCGATTCGTCCATTCCCTTGGGCGACCAGAGCCCGGCGATGCCGGCGCCCACCATTGCCGGGGTATTGGGCATCGCGCGCATGAGGGGGTAGCCGCCAAGCCAGCCGGAAAGAACGCCCGCCTCGATCCCGGCAGCGATCGAGAGCGCCGCACCCTTAGGGTTCAAAAGCTTCACGATCGGCTCCACCGCCGCCTTCATGGTCTGGGGCTTCACAGCAAGGACCAGGAGGTCGCAGGCCGTAATCCAGTCGCCAGGTTCCGCATGGGTCTTCGCGCCCAGAGCTTCGAGCTTTGCGAGCTTTTCCGCGTGATGGTCCACCACGTGAACCGTCAGGTCTTCGGTCTTCTCCTTGAGAAGTCCCCCGATCAGCGCCGCGGCCATATTGCCGCCGCCCAGAAATCCTATCGTCAGCATGATTGACTCCTACATTCCAAATCAGGCTTTTTGCGCGTAATTGCGTTCGCCGAAAATGGCGCGGCCGATCCGCACCATGGTGGATCCGGCTTCAACGGCTTCGTCCATATCTGCGCTCATGCCCATGGAGAGCGTGTCGGCATGGGGATGAGATTTTTTAAATTCATTAAAAAGCTCCCGCATTGCGAGAAGCGGCTTCATGCGGGCCTCATGAGTGTCCGCAGGCGCCGGAATTGCCATCAGGCCGCGCAGCCTCACGCGGGGAAGCTTTTCGATTTCCGCGGCCAGGGCTTCAAGCGCTTCAGGCTTCACGCCAGACTTAGATTCCTCGCCGTCGATATTGACTTCAATCAGGATGTTGAGAGGAGGAAGATTCTCCGGACGCTGCTCGGACAATCGCCTCGCAATGCGTTCGCGGTCAATGGACTGCACCCAGTCGAAGCGTTCGGCGACGCCGCGCGTTTTGTTGGCCTGGAGCGGCCCGATGAAATGCCATTCGAGGGCGAGTTCAGGATGGTGTTCGCGAAACCAATCCACCTTGGAGCACCCTTCCTGAGCGTAGTTTTCGCCGAATGCGCGGGCGCCGAGCTTCGCGCATTCGAAAAGCGCCTCCGCGCTGAAGGTTTTCCCAACAGCCAGAAGCATCACGCCGCCGGCGCTGCGTCCGGCCTTCTGTTCCGCCTCATGGAGCTCCTGAACAACGTGATTCCACCGGACATCCAGCCCGGGAGTCAGATCGGTCATGGCATTCCTTTAAAAATTGATTTCAAGCGGGAAAGGTTATCGCGTTCCCGTTCGCTTGCGCGGAAAAGACGCGCCGCGGTTTTCCGCTATTGATTAAGGTCAAAAAACATTTCGTTCTGCCCGGAGAGATGCCCGACTTTGAGCCTCTGCGGCGATGCCGATGCCCCTGTTCGGGTTGCGGCAAAGGATCACCATAAAATGATCATATGATGAAGAGACTACTCTCTCAGAGATTTACGAAGATTGCGCACGATTATCCCCGTTTTGGATGCATTTCTTCTCCGTTATGAATGCAGTGAGGATCACCATCATATCCAATTGTTTAATCTGAATAATTACGAAAATCCACAGCATCAGGATCATCATTGAAGCTCAACGATCGATCTTGAAATATTCTTTTTCGTACACTCCTTTGACATGAAGACGCACTTTTCTCCTCGAAGGGAGGTTCCTCATGTCAGTCAGCATTCATTTGAGCGCTTTCGCCGCGAAAGGCCGGGCCATCTTCTCCGCCTCAAAGTCCTCTGAAGCCGAAGGCCTCCTTGCCTGCGGGATCCGGGAGATCGACGACCTCCTCGAAGGGGGATTTCCCAAAGCCGGACTCACGGAAATCATGGTGCCGGCATCACGCCGGGGCGAAATCCGGATGCTGCTCGGCGCGGTTTCCCATGCGGCTTCCGCCGTCTGGGTTCTCCCGGAGCGCGGCTTCGAGCCGTTTCTTCCTGCCTTTGAGGCCTTCGGCATCGACATGTCCCGGGAACTCTTTGTGGTGCCGCCTACGGCTGAAGAGGCTTTCGACGCGGCCGAGCTCGCGCTCTCGAGCGGCGAAGCCGAGGCCGTGGTCGCCTGGCTCCCTGCGCTCTCTCCGAACCGGGACCGCATCCGGATGCGCCGGCTTCAGCTTGCAGCGCAAACCCACGGCGCCGCTCTTTTTGCGATCCGCCCGGCCGCGCTCGCCTGCCTCGCGCCCGAAGGAAACCTCAGGCTTCTTTTCCTGCCGCAGGACGCTCAGACCATCCGCATCCGGGCCATCAGGAATAACGTCTTTCTCAATACTGCAAAAGAGATTCTCCTTAACCCGTCAAAGCTTGCCGTCGGTTCACAGCCTGCGAATGTCCCCGATCGTCAGGCCTTAAAGGACGAAAGGTCCGAACGGAATAAAACGGCATCCCGCCCATTCCAGCCGAGCCTTTTCCCGGAAGCACTCCCTGCGCTCTGATCCTGCAAAATTTTCGAGCAGAAATCTTATGTCTCCGGACTTCACGCTTCTTTTTTTCCCGCAGCTTCTTCTGGCGCTCAACCCGAAGCGCTTCTCTGCCCGTACTGCTGAACCTGCCGCCCTCGCGGTCGAAGGCCGCATCGAAGCGAGGAACGCCTGCGCCCACGCGCACGGGATCCGTCGGGGGATGACGGAGGAAGAAGCCCTGCTGCGACTTCCTCCTCTGCACCTGGAACGCGCCCGGGCAACCGCCGCCGCTGAACTCACGACGCTGATGCTCCTGCTTGCGCGGCGCTATTCAAAGGAAGCCCGGCTCATTCGTTCTCCCGGATCCGGTGCGGCAGCGCTTCTGCTTCGCTGCGGGAGCTCAGACGGCGAAAAAGCGCATGCGTGCTTCGAAGCGCTCGGCATGAAGAATTTTTCCGCAACCGGGTCCACTCTGATGGAAGCGCTTGATAGAGCCGTCAGTTCAGCAAAAGACGAACTGGAAGCGTTTGATACCGAAGGCCTCGTGAAGCACGCCCGTGCTTTCGGATCAGGCGTCCAAAGCCTTCCGGAACTTAAGGAAACCCTGGCGCTGCGGGCAACGCTCGATCCGGATACGAAGCCCCTTCAGGCGGAGCGCATGGCTGCTGCCATCGGCTCATGGGCGGCGGCTGAAGCCTTCAATCGACTGACCATAGAAGTCGCTCTTCGCGATGAAGCGGGCCGGCCTATCAGACGCTTCTGGGAGCATTCGCGCGTCTTCATCTTCGACGAGGACACCCCGGAAGAGGAAACCCGGGAGCTCGCGCACTTTCTCCTCGAAGCCGCTTCCTCAACGCTTCTCGGGAGCCTCTCCCTTCAGGTTCGAGGTGAAAAAAGAATCCGGCAGACGTCTTCCCTCGTCAGAAAGCTCGAGGAGCGCTTCGGCTCGAAACGCGTCTTTCAGCTCGAAAGGACGGGCAGGATGCTTCCTGAAACGCTTCAGAGGCACGTGCCCGCTGAGACGCTTCGCCCTCGGGCGCACCAGCGCCCGCCGGTCAAAAGCGAAGCCGCCGGGCTTTCCTTCCCGACGGAGATCTTTTCGGAACCTCGCGAAGTACCGCTTGACCGCGGACTTCAGCCGGTTCTCGAGGGATCGCTCGCGCTCGAACCCGAAGGCCGGGCGATGAATGGTCGAACCTACTACCGCGCCCGGAGCACTCGCGGCGAGCGCCTGTGGCTCTACCGCGAGGACGCCTCCGGAAGATGGTTCCTGCAGGGGCGATTTGCTTGATTTCTCCTTGATGCGTTACGTCATTGGCATCAGGAGCGGTTGCTAAAATTCCGCACTAAAAATCCTGCAACCGAGACCTCCTCATGCCACGGCCTGTACTGCTTCACAGCTGCTGCGCGCCCTGCTCGAGCGCCATCCTTGAATGGCTCCTTCAGCACGACTACGCCCCGACCATTTTCTACTTCAATCCGAACATTTTTCCTCAGGAGGAATACCTCGTGAGGAAGAACGAGTGCCAGCGCTATGCGGCAAAGCTCGGCGTCCCCTTCGTCGACGGCGACTACGACCACGCGCTCTGGCGCGAGGCGGTGAAGGGCCTTGAGAACGAACCCGAGCGCGGCGCGCGCTGCCGCGTCTGCTTCGGCGTGCGCATGCTTGCGACCGCCCGCACCGCGAAGCGCCTCGGCATTGAATCCTTCACGACGACATTGGCCGGGAGCCGCTGGAAGCGGCTCGAACAGATCCGCGAGGCGGCGGAAGAAGCCGCACGCCTGACGCCAGGCACCGCCTACTGGGACATGAACTGGAGAAAGGGGGGGCTCCAGCAGCGCAGGGGCGAGCTTCTCAAGGAAGAGGGCTTCTACAACCAGCTCTGGTGCGGCTGCGAATTTTCGATGGGGCACCTTGCCCTGCGTCCGATTGAGGAGATCCCGGTCTACGCGCGCGAATTCGTGCTGAAGCTCGGGGGCAAGCCTAAGGAAGAGGAGCCGCAGTCATGACCGCGCTCATCACCGTCCTCGGCTACGTCGCGGTCATCGTGATCGGCGTCTTCATCCGCGCGCAGGGGCTCGTTCCAAGAGATCTCGCGAAGCCCGTGGGGTTCCTCGTTCTCAACATCACGCTTCCCTGCGCGATCATCACTTTTCTGAACGGCGTCACGCTCCCCGTCGAGCTCCTCGCCACCATCCTCATTCCGATTACGGCGACCTGGATCATGATCGGCATTGCCTGGCTCATGACGCACCGCAGGCCTGACCGGGATAAGGCCGTTCCCTTCGCGATGCTCAACATGTCGAGCTTCAACGTGGGGACCTTCGCCATGCCCTTCACGATGGGGCTCGTTTCTCCGCTCGGCTTTCTCGTCGTCTGCCTCTTCGACATCGGGAACGCCATCATGTGCACGGGCGGCACCTACGCCTTCGCATTCCGCGGGAACGGCGGCGCACTGAAAGCTTTTCTCAACGTCTTCCGCACGCTCGCGCACGCCGCCCCCATCTGGACCTACCTCATTCTCATCACGCTTTCCTTCCTTGAACTCAAGGTCCCGGGACCCATTCTGCAGTTCTGCAAGGTCGTGGGCGGCGCCAATACCTTCCTCTCGATGCTTCTCATCGGGCTCTCGATCAACCTGGCGATCAACTGGAAAAAATTCGGCGATCTCTTCAAGATGATGTGCGTGCGCTACGTCGTCAACGCGATCATCGCAGCCGGCCTCTACTTCCTTCTGCCCTTCCCCCTCGAAGTGCGCCAGGCGATCGCCGTCACGATGATGTCGCCCCTTCCCGTCATGGGCGTCATCTTCACGATGAAGGCGAATCTCGACTGGGAGGCTGCCGCCAACATCAATTCCGTTTCTGTACTGGTATCGGTGGCCATCATGTGCGCCATGCTGGCTGCGTTTACCGGTTGACGTTTCCCAAATTCCGAACCTCCCGGAGAATCCTAAAATATAAAGTTCCGATACCGGAATTCTCTCGGAATTTATAACAAAATGAATATCTTCCTCATTCTCTTCCTGGCGATTCTCGCGATTGCCGTGCTCCTGCGCTTTCGCGTAATGATCGGCCTCGCGATTCTCGCCGCCGGCGCCGTCATGTGGATTCTGAACGACCGGTCGCTCGCAACGCTCTGGTCGAGCGCTGTGGAGACGGCAACGCTTCCGAGAACCTACGACCTCATCTTCGCGCTCTACTTCGTCATGTGCCTTGAGGTGCAGCTGAGGAAATCCGGAACGCTGAAAGGCATAGTCGAAGCCCTGAACCGGCTCTTCTCCTCCTCGCGCATCACGCTCGCCGTCATGCCCGCATTTCTCGGGCTTCTGCCCTCTCTGGGGGGCGCCCGCTTTTCCGCCCCGATTGTTCAGGCGGCAAGCGAGGGGATGAATATTTCTCCGGCCCGGAAGGCTTCCATCAACTACTACTTCCGCCACGTCTTTGAAACCTCGAGCCCGACGGTCCCCGGGATGCTCCTTGCCTGCGCGATTGCCGGCATTCACCTCTCCGACCTCGTGCTTCACCTGATCTGGTTCGCCGCAGCCACCTTCATTGTGGGCTGGTTCGTGCTGCTCGCGCCCCTGAAGAGCGAGGATCACGTCAAAAAGGAGGTCTCGACAGGGGCTTCGCGCCTCACGGACTTCGGAAACGTCGTCCTCGCAATCTCCCCGGTCGTTCTCAACATTCTTCTCATGCTCATCTTCAACATGCCCGCCGGCATTGCGATGGGCATCTCCGTTCTCGCCCTCATCCCGACCTTCTATTTCCTGAAGCGCCCCGTGCCCATCAAGGACATTTTCCTTGAGGCCTTCGACCGGAAGCTCCTCCTCAACGTCGTGATGATTCTCTACTTCATTTCGCTCCTTTCCGGTACCGGAGTGCTCGACGAAACGCTCGCGGCTCTGAAGGCGCTCCCGCTTCCGACTCCCGTGATCTTTGCGATGCTCTCCGTCCTGGTCGGCCTTCTCACCGGCATGTCCCAGGGCTACATCGCGATGGCCATGCCGATCTGCGCGGCCATTGCCCCGGGAAGCCTTACCTACGCCGGCATGGCGATGGTCTTCGGCTGCATCGGCCAGATGCTGACGCCCGTGCATCTCTGCTTCACGATTTCGGTGGACTACTTCAAGGCCGACTTCTTCCAGTCCTTCAAGCAGATCTTCATCTGCGAAGCGATCCTTGCCGTCATCTTCTCCGCCTGGACCTACTTCACGTGGGCCTAAGCACAAACGCTTAAGATTGAGCGTTCTAAAATATCCAATTCTTCTTTTCCGCTTCCCGGGCGAGTGGACTCCATCCGCCTCGACCGGGAAGCGAACGAGTTTTTTCGGAGCTTTTCGACATGAAAGAAATTCGCACCCGCATCGCGCCGAGCCCCACCGGCATGATGCACCTCGGTACCGCGCGCACGGCCATCTACTGCTGGGCTGTCGCCCGTCACTTCGGCGGCAAGTTCCTCCTGCGCATCGAAGATACCGATCAGGTGCGCTCGACCAAGGAAGCCGTGCAGGTGATTCTTGACGGCATGAAGTGGCTCAACCTCGATTACGACGAAGGCCCCATCTATCAGATGGACCGTCTTGCCCGTTATAAGGAGGTGGTTGACCAGATGCTCGCCGACGGCCGCGCCTACTACTGCTACGCGACCCCGGAAGAACTCGACGAACTGCGCGAAGCGCAGCGCGCGCAGGGCCTCAAGCCACGCTACGACGGCCGCTGGCGTCCTGAAAACTGCAAGGGCCGCCCGATTCCCGAAGGCGTGAAGCCCGTGATCCGCTTCCGCAACCCCGACGAAGGCGCAGTGACCTGGGACGATGCCGTCTACGGCCCCATCACGGTTCAGAATTCCGAGCTCGACGACCTCATCATCATGCGCAACGGCATCCCCACCTACAACTTCGCCGTTGTGGTGGACGACTGGGACATGAAGGTGAGCCACGTGATCCGCGGCGCCGACCACATCAACAACACCCCGCGTCAGATCAACATCTACCGCGCGCTCGGCGCTGAAGTCCCCGTCTTTGCGCACCTCCCGCTCATCTGCGGCCAGGACGGCCAGAAGCTCTCGAAGCGCCACGGCACGGTGTCCGTTCTCGAATACGAAAAGAAGGGCTACCTCCCCGAAGCGATCTTCAATTACCTCGCGCGCCTCGGCTGGGGCCACGGCAATATGGAGAAATTCTCCCGCGAGGAGCTCGCCCGGGTTTTCGACCTCAAGGACTGCTCGCGCGCTTCCGCCCGCATCGACTGGAAGAAGCTCGATTGGTTGAACGGCCAGTACATGAAGGAAGCCGACGACGCTCGCCTCGCAGAACTCGTCCAGCCCCGCATTGAAGCCCGCGGCGGCCTCATTGAGAATGGTCCCGACCTCGTTCAGGTCTGCGGTCTGCTGAAGACCCGCAGCGCCACGCTCGAAGCGCTCGCCGACGCTGCGCTCTTCTTCTACGTTGAAAAAGACGCGGACCCGGAAGCCCTCGCCGCGGCGCTTGCCGACGGCGGCCGCGAAGCGCTCGCGCTCTTCGGCGAAAAAATGAAGGCTCTCGATGAAGTCACCCCTGAAAACGTCTACCACGCCATTCAGGCCGTAATGGCTGAGCGCGAAATCCCGATGAAGGTTCTTGCCACGCCGCTTCGCGTCGGCGTCTGCGTTGCCGACCGCACGCCGCAGATCGACCGCACGCTCTGCCTCATCGGCCGCGAAAAGGTGCTCGCCCGCATCGCGAAGGCGCTTGCCTAAAGGGGAAAGTCGCCTGACTTCGTTCCCAAGGGACCGTCCGAAAGGGCGGTCCCTTTCTTTTTTCGAGCTCTTGGGATCAACACACTTGCTTTTTTGAAGAGACTTCTGTATAGTTCGACCTCTCCGCAGTGATGTCCCCATCGTCTAGCGGTTAGGACGGCAGCCTCTCACGTTGTCAACTCCGGTTCGAATCCGGATGGGGACGCCAGACCGAATTCGAATCGAAAAAGAAACCCTGCGGCAGAACATTCTGGAGCAGGGTTTTTGTGTTTTTAAAGCCGCCGTTTTATTTCGCGAGCCGATGCTTGCCGCCGTGACGCCCGCAGGTGAGAAACCTCACGTCGCCCTGGCGCTCCGCGCGCATTCTTCTCGCTTCCCGGGGATCCACGAGAAGCGGCTCGGAGAGTTCAAGCCGGTCGCCGGGGGCGAGAACGTCGGTGAGTTCAGCCCGGCGCGCGTAAATCGAGAGGCCGAGTCCCGCTTCCTTCGGGTCGCGCCCGAGTGCAAGAACCGCTTCCTCAACCGTCGCGGCCTCGGGGAGTTCAATTTCGCGCTCTGCCGCTACGGCTTTCGCGCCCTGATGAGTAATCTCACAGATTGCAATTCGCATAGAAATCAGTTCGAACGCAAAGTCGATAGAATTTGACTTCCCGTCAAAGGAAAGAAATCAGAGCATTATCGCGGGCGCGCGGAGAATTGCAAGCGTCTTCTCCCTCAAAACCAGCATTGGAGCCTTCCCTTTGAGAAGAACCGGCCCGCACGTCAAGCACCCGAATTTTTAAGCAAGGCCACCTATGGCAACCAAAGCACAACAGAAAAACAAGGCCGGAGCCACCCCGCGCATCGTCAACAAGCGCGCGACCTTCGACTACACGATCGAGGAGCGCTTCGAAGCGGGCCTCGTGCTGCGCGGCTGGGAAGTAAAGAGCGTCCGTGCCGGGCGCACGCAGATCAATCTCGCCCACGTCTACATTCGCGACGGCGAGCTCTTTCTCTGCAACGCGCATATGAATCCCGCCGACCAGGTCTGCACGCACGAAACGCTCGAAACAAACCGCACGAGGAAGCTCCTCATGCACCGGCGCGAGATCATGAAGCTCATCGGCCGCGTCGAGCGTCAGGGCTATACGCTCATTCCCCTCAACCTTCACTTCAGCAAGGGCCGCGTCAAGGTCGACATCGCGCTCGCCCGCGGCAAGCGCGAATATGAAAAGCGCGCGGACGAAAGCAAGAAGGAATGGAAGCGCGAGCAGGAACGCATCATGAAGAAGGATTCGAGAGGCCGGAACGTCTATTGACGTCGACGCTCTCCTTCAGGCAGAGAACCCAGCGGAAGAACAGCATCATGAGTCCAAAAGTCAGAAGTTTTGCCGGCATTCTCCTCGCGCTCGCGGCGGCGCTTGCCTCTGCGCGGACCGTCACGGACGACAACGGCGACAAGGTGGAGGTGCCCGACCGTCCCCAACGCGTCGTCGTTGCAAACATTCTTCCGCTCGCTCCCTATGCGGTTGCCTTTACGGGCGATCCCGCCCGCATCGCCGGCATGCATCCGGCATCGATGTCCGCAGCGAAAGCCGGACTTCTCGGGAAACTCTACCCGCAAGCGCTTCAGATCCCCACCCGGTTCATTCAGGGTGCCAACCTCAGCATTGAGAGCCTGATGGCGCTCAACCCGGACCTTGTGCTCATCAATGCCCCCGACAAGCGCATGCTCGAGCGCGTGCGCTCAGCCGGGCTCACGGCCTTCGGCATCAGCCCCGTCAAATGGAATTACGACGTTGAAGAGACTTTCGACGGGTGGACCCGGTCGCTTGAAAAGATCTTTCCCGACCAGAAGGCAAGGGGCGAAGTGCTCCGCGGCGAAATGAAGCGCGCGAAGGCGCTCGTGGAAAAGCGCATCAGCGCCATTCCGCAAGCGGAAAGAAAGCGCGTTCTCTTCATCGTCCGGGCCGATTCGCGCGAGCTCGTGGTTTCGGGAAAACGCTTTTTCGGAGAGTCCTGGTGCGCCCTTACGGGGTCCGAGAACGCAGCGGGCGGCATTGAAGCCGAAAACGCCAATGCCGCGGTCTCAATGGAAAGCGTCTACGCCTGGAATCCCGATGCCGTGATTCTCACGAACTTCACGCCCCTCATGCCTGAAGACATCTTCAAGAACCGGGATCAGGGCCGCGACTGGTCTCACGTGAAGGCCGTCCGGGAAAAGGCAGTCTACAAGATGCCGCTCGGGCTTTACCGCACCTTTACGCCTTCGGCCGACGCTCCCGTTACGCTCCTCTGGCTTGCCAAAACCCTTTATCCGAAGGCTTTTGAGGATCTGAATCTGGTTGAGGAAGCAAAGCGCTACTACCAGACGGGCTTCGGCGTGACGCTCTCCGACGACGAGGCGAGGGCCGTCTTCACGCATGACGCCGGGAGCGCCGAAAACGCCTCCGTGTCGGTCCGGAGCAGCCGATGATGAGTAAAGCGCCGGAATGCGGAGCGCCCGGCGCGCTCCTTGATGCCGAAAAACGCTCGCGGCACTTCCGGCTCACGCTGGCGCTCCTCATTCTGCTTTCCTTTGCAGCGGCCTTCCTTTCGCTTCTCGCCGGCCGCTACGGCTTGTCGCCCGCCGATACGCTCGATGCCCTCCTGCACCCGGAAGCGAAAACCCCTGCCGCGAGCATTGTCTGGAACGTAAGACTCCCGCGCATTCTCCTCGCTTTTATTGCAGGGGCGGGTCTCGCCGCCTCCGGCGCCGCCTTTCAGGCGCTTTTCGCCAATCCCCTCGCCGCCCCCGACACGCTCGGCGTTGCCACCGGCGCTTCCTTCGGCGCCGTGCTCGCCATTCTTCTCGGGCTCGGGGCCTTCGCCATTCAGGGGCTCTCCGTTCTCTCAGGGCTTGCCGCCATTGCGGTCGTCATGCTCGTTGCCCGGGGACAAAACGGCGAATCGGGCTCCATTCTGATGATTGTGCTCGCCGGCATGGTGGTGGGCGCGCTCTTCACTGCGTTCGTGAGCATCGTCAAGTTTGCGGCCGACCCCCAGGACGTCCTTCCCTCCATCACCTTCTGGCTCATGGGGTCCCTTACCGGCGCCTCGATCCGCACGATTCTCCCCGCTCTCCCGCTCCTCATTCTCGGGGGCGCAATTCTCATGAGTCTTCGCTGGCGCCTCAATGCCGCGTCGCTCCCCAAGGACGAGGCGGAAAGCCTCGGCATCAACGTGCGGCTCATGCGGGGAACGGTCATTCTTGCCGCCACGCTCATGACGGCGTCGGTGGTTTCCCTCTGCGGCCTCATCGGCTGGGTGGGGCTTCTCGTTCCTCATGCGGCGCGGCTCCTCTTCGGCGCGGCCAATGAGCGGGTGCTCCCCGCTTCCATGGTCCTCGGAGGGCTCTTCCTCATTCTCATCGACACGGCGGCCCGCACCATGGCCGAGAGCGAGATTCCGGTCTCCATCCTTACGGCGCTCGTGGGTGCTCCCGCCTTCATCATTCTCATGCGCCGCGCCGGCAGACCGCTCTGAAAGAAGACCCCGAAGAATCATGGACGTTCAGGTCAGAAACGGATCCTTTCACTATTCCGGAGGCGCCCCGGTCCTCCGGAGCGTCAATTTCGAATTTGACGGGCGCGGCGTCTTTGCGGTGCTCGGGCCCAACGGCGCCGGAAAGACAACGCTCCTCAAATGCCTCCTCGGACTCATGCCCTGGAGCACGGGCGAGTCGCTCTTCAACGGCAAGCCCCTGAGCGATTGGCATCGAACCGACTTCTGGCAGCGCGCGGCATACGTGCCGCAGGCAAAGCTCTCGAACCTTGCTTCGCTCTCGATTGCCGAATACGTGGTCCTCGGCAGGAGCGCCCGGATCGGTCTCTTCTCGTCGCCCGGCAAAGCCGACTGGATCCATGCCCAGAAAGCGCTCGAAGAGGTCGGAATCCCCCACCTCTCGCGCCGCCTCTGCTCGGAGGTCTCGGGCGGTCAGCTTCAGCTCGCGGCCATCGCCCGGGCGCTCGCGAACGAACCGGAACTCCTCATCCTCGACGAACCCGAAAGCAACCTCGACTTCCGCAACCAGGCGCTCATTCTCGAGGTCATCGACCGGCTCACCGAACGCGGCCCCGGCGTCATTCTCAACACACACTTCCCCGCTCATGCGCTTTCGCGCGCGAAAACGGGCCTTCTCGTCCCCCGCGGGGAAGCGCCCGTCTTTGCTCCGGCAAACGAAATCTTCACTGAAGCGGCGCTCTCGAAGCTCTTCGGCATCGACGTCAAAATCCGCACGCTTCAATTCGGCTCGAAAACCCTGCCCGTCGTCGCAGCGCTGCCCTGAAGGTCGCGGCGATTCATGCAGAAATCCGGATTCTGCACAAGATGACAACTTTGCAAAAACTACCCCGTAAAAAATAGGTTTATAGAGATTATCAACTAGTTCCCTTTTCAAAACCCGGTACTTTAGTTCTGCATTTCTTGACAGTTGACTTCACGCGGGAGTATGTTTCGCACACTGCACCCAACGACTGAAAGCCGACTTTCAGTTTGAGCCGACAACAACAAAGGAAGAAGGAACATGGCTAGTCAGGACCGAGTAATCATCTTCGACACGACGCTGCGCGACGGCGAACAGGCGCTTCCGCAGAGCCTCTCCGAACGGCAGAAGCTTCAGATTGCGCTCGCGCTCGAAGAGCTCGGCGTTGACGTCATTGAAGCGGGCTTTCCCGTTTCCTCCCAGGGCGACTTCGAATCCGTTCAGCTGATTGCGAGAACGCTCAAGCATGCCGTTCCCTGCGGGCTTTCGCGCGCCGTGATCAAGGACATCGACGTGGCCGCCCAGGCGCTCAAGGCCGCCGAGCACTTCCGAATACACACCTTCATTGCCACGTCCTCGATACATGTGAAGGACAAGCTCCGCAAGACCTTCGACGACGTGCTCGCCATGGGCGTGGCCGCCGTCAAGCAGGCAAGAAAGTACACGGACGATGTTGAATTCTCCTGCGAAGACGCGGGACGCACCCCGATCGATCAGCTCTGCCGCATGATTGAAGAAGCGATCAAGGCGGGCGCCACCACCATCAATATTCCCGACACCGTGGGCTACACGGTTCCGACCGAATTCGGCGGCATCATCACCCAGGTCATGAACCGGGTCCCCAACGTCGACAAGGCCGTCATTTCCGTTCACTGCCACAATGACCTCGGCATGGCGACGGCCAACTCCCTCACGGCCGTTCAGATGGGCGCTCGTCAGATCGAGTGCTGCGTGAACGGCTTGGGCGAACGCGCCGGCAACTGCTCTCTCGAAGAGGTTGCCATGGCGATCAAGCTCCGCTCGAAGATTCTGGGCGGCGTCGAAACCGGCATCATCGCGAAGAACATCGCCCGCACCTCCGCACTCGTTTCGAAGATCTGCCACGAACCCGTGCCCTCGCACAAGGCGATCGTGGGCTCGAACGCCTTCTCGCACTCGTCGGGCATCCATCAGGACGGCGTCCTCAAGAACCGCGAAACCTACGAAATCCTCACCCCCGAATCGGTGGGATTCAGCGGCAACACGATGCTCATGACCGCCCGCTCGGGACGCCACATGATCCGCGAATGCCTGAGGAAGTTGGGCTATGCCGACGACGAGTACGATCTCAACGACATCTACGCGCGCTTCCTGAAGCTCGCCGACAGGAAGGGCCAGGTCTTCGACTACGACCTTGAATCCCTCATCTTCTTCACGAAGCTCGACGAAGAGGACGACACCTACCATCTCGAGCAGATGAACGTGACGAGCGGCACGGCCTCGGTCATTCCGACCGCCACGGTGCGCCTGCGCGTCGGCCGCCGCACCCGCACGGAATCGAGCATCGGCAACGGTCCCGTCGACGCCTGCTACAACTGCATCACGCACCTGACGGGCGTCAAGTGCGTGCTGAAGAGCTACGAAATCAACGCCAACGGCGCCGGCATGGACGCGCTCGGCCAGGTGGACGTGACGGTCGAATACGAAGGCCGCATCTTCCACGGCATGGGCCTCTCGACCGACGTGATTGAATCGTCTGCCCTCGCGCTCCTCCATGCGATCAACAACATTGAGCGCGCGAAGAAGATTCACGCGGCGAAGAAGCGCCCCTCGCGCACGGTGAAGGCCGCTGCCGAGCAGGCCGCAAAAGCCGCTGAATAAAGATCCGGCTTCAAAGTCCGGGGAGAAGCGCCGGAGCGACTGAAGGCCAGGCTTCCCTCTCACTCCCCGGGCGACGCCCAACCGTTTTACGACTGACCGCTTTCAGAACATTTTCTGGAGACGGCCGCCCTCTTTTTACCCCGTATTTCCTACCAGGATGACAGATATGACCCGCAACCACCGCATTGCAGTTCTCGCCGGCGACGGCATCGGCCCCGAAGTCATGCGCGAAGCGCTCAAGGTGCTCGACGCTGCCGGCGCCCGCTTCGGCTTTACGCTCGAACGCACGGAAGCCCTTGTGGGCGGCGCCGCCATTGATGCGGCGGGCACCCCCCTTCCGGAAGCGACGATTGCTGCCTGCGACAAGGCGGACTCGATTCTCTTCGGCTCCGTCGGCGGCCCCAAGTGGGACCATCTTCCGCATTCCCAGCGCCCGGAAGCCGGCGCGCTGCTTCCTCTCAGAAAGCGCTACAAGCTTTTCTGCAATCTCCGTCCGGCCCGCATCTTCCCCGGCCTCTCCGCGCTTTCGCCGCTTCGCGCCGACATTTCGGAAAAGGGCTTCGACATGGTGATCGTCCGCGAACTCACGGGCGGCATCTATTTCGGAACGCCGAAGGGCAGGAAGGGCGAGGGTGAGGATACGACCGCCTACGACACCGAGGTCTATTCGAAGCGCGAAGTCCGCCGCATCGCCGTTGCGGCCTTCGAAGCCGCCCGCGGCCGCAGAAAGAAGGTTGCCTCGGTCGACAAGTCGAACGTCCTCGCCTCCTCCGTCCTCTGGCGCGAAACCGTTGAGGAAGTCGCCCGCGACTATCCCGACGTCGAGCTCTCGCACATCTACGTCGACAACGCCACGATGCAGCTGATCCGCGATCCGGCGCAGTTCGACATCATGCTCTGCTCGAACATGTTCGGCGACATTCTCTCCGACGAATGCGCCATGATCACGGGCTCGATGGGGCTTCTCCCCTCGGCTTCGATCGGCGAAGGCGGCTTCGGCCTCTATGAGCCCGCCGGCGGCTCCGCGCCCGACATTGCCGGGAAGGGCATTGCCAACCCGGTCGCGCAGATTCTCTCGGCCGCGATGATGCTTCGCTATTCGCTCGGCGAAAAGGAAGCGGCCGACGCCATTGAAAAGGCGGTCCTCGACGCGCTGGCCGCCCGCGAAGTCACGGCCGATCTCGCCCGCGCCGCAGGGACCCAACCCCTCAACACGCGCGAAATGGGCGACGCCATCGTCCGCCGCATTGCCGAGGGAGCCTGAAAATGGGAAAGACGCTCTACGAAAAAGTCTATGACGCCCACGTCGTGATGCAGAAAGAGGGCGAACTTCCGCTCCTCTACATCGACCGCCACATCATTCACGAAGTGACGAGCCCGCAGGCCTTTGCGGGCCTGCGCGCGGCGGGACGCAAGCTCCGCCGCCCCGACCTCATGATCGCGACGATGGATCACGACATCTCGACCCAGCGCCCGACGCTTGAGGCCTGCATGCCGCTCGCGAAGAAGCAGGTGACGACCCTCATCGAAAACTGCCGCGAATTCGGCGTGAAGCTCTTCGGCCTCGGCGACGCCCGTCAGGGGATCGTGCACATCATCGGGCCGCAGGAAGGCTTTACGCTTCCCGGCACCACGCTCGTCTGCGGCGACTCGCACACGGCGACGCACGGCGCCTTCGGCGCCCTCGCCTTCGGCATCGGCACCTCTGAAGTCGAACACGTGATGGCTACCCAAACCCTGAAGCAGCAGCGCCTCAAAACCATGCGCATCCGCTGCGACGGCAGACTCGGCAAAGGACTTTCCGCCAAGGATCTGATTCTCGCCATTGCCGGTCGTCTCACCACGGCGGGCGGCACGGGCTACGCCGTCGAATTCGCGGGCGAGGCCGTCAAGGCGCTCACGATGGAAGGCCGCATGACGCTCTCCAACATGGCGATCGAAATGGGCGCCAAGGTGGGCATGGTTGCGCCTGACGAAGTCACTTTCGAATATCTGAAGGGCCGTCCCTACGCGCCGAAGGGGAAGGACTGGGACGAAGCCGTCGCCTACTGGCGCACGCTCGCCTCCGACCCCGACGCGAAGTTCGACGCCGAGGTCGTGCTCGACGCTTCGAAGCTCGAGCCGCAGGTTACCTGGGGCACGAACCCGGGGCAGGAAACGGCGATTACGGGGAAGGTCCCCGTTCTCGAATCCTTTGAGAATGTCGTCGCCCGCGAAAGCGCCGAAAATGCGCTCAAGTACATCGAGCTCGAACCGGGCGCGCCGATGACGTCTGCAAAGATCGACACCGTCTTCATCGGCTCCTGCACGAACGGACGCATTGAAGACTTCCGCGCCGCGGCGGAGATTCTGAAGGGCCGCAAGGTTGCGCCCGGCGTGCGCGCGCTCGCGGTTCCGGGCTCCGCCCAGGTCCGCGAGATGGCTGAAGCCGAGGGCATTGCGCAGATCTTCCGCGATGCGGGCTTCGAATGGCGTCTCCCGGGGTGCTCGATGTGCCTCGCGATGAACGACGACCGTGCGGAACCCGGCTCCCGCGTAGCGAGCACCTCGAACCGCAACTTCGTCGGCCGTCAGGGGCGCGGCAGCCGCACGCACCTGATGAGCCCGGCCTCTGCAGCGGCTTCTGCCGTTGCCGGCCGCATCGCTGACCCGCGCGACTATCTCTAAAGGAATTCCGGCAATGCAGAAATTCACCGTCTTCACGTCCGTCGCAGTTCCTCTGAACCGCGCCAACGTCGACACCGACCAGATCATCCCGAAGCAGTTCCTTCTTGCCGTCGACAGGAAGGGGTTCGGGCACCATCTCTTTCACGACCACCGCTGGCTCGACGCCGAGGAAACAAAGCCCAATCCCGAGTTCGTGCTCAACTACCCGGAATATAAGGGCGCCGGAATCCTCGTCGCGCAGGCCAATTTCGGCAACGGCTCAAGCCGCGAGCACGCCCCCTGGGCGCTCCTTGAATACGGCTTCCGCTGCGTGATTGCGCCCTCCTTTGCCGACATCTTCAAGAACAACGCGCTCGGCAACGGCCTGCTTCCGGTTGAGCTCAAGCAGTCTGAAATCGACGCGCTCTTCCAAAAGCTCGAATCCGATAAGGGCATGGAAGTCACCGTGGACCTTGAAAAGGAAACCGTCACGGCGGGCGACCTTCACTTCAGCTTCAAGGTGGATCCCTTCCGCCGCTGGATGATGTTGGAAGGCCTCGACGCGATCGGCCTCACCCTGAAGGACGAGGACAAGATCGCCGCCTATGAGGCGACGATGCCTGCCTGGCGCGCGAAGCCTCTCGGCTAAGCCGCACGCTTTGTTGCTTTAAAAAATCCCCTTTGCCCATGACTGGCTGCTTCCTCCTCTAAGCGGGGGAAGCAGCCTTTTTTCATTCGCGGCGGCTTGAAGTGCGGGATTTGAGCGTCAATGTCTTCAACCTTCTTCAGGCGCCTTCAGGACAACATTCCCTGCTCTTCGCCTCCAGGTTCTGAAAAGCGCTCTCTCAATGCCGGGATAGCTCTTAAGCCACTCCACCACTCTATTGAGGAAGGTTCTCGAATCCCAGAGAATGACCTCGACATAAGCGCGCTCCTTTGACTGCGCTTCGCCGTAGATCGTTGCTTCCTCCGGAAAGTCCGCCATGGCGGTCCTGAAGTCCTCGATCGCGCGGCGCTCGGATTCGTCCCGAGCTTCAGCATCCTCATCGGGCGCGAATTCAAAAGCGAAGAACCCTGCTGCGGCGCCGAGCCTCTGCATTGCATCAACATCCCCGGTTTCGTCCGCCCGGTACTCATTCATGAAGGCCGCACATTTCGTAAAACCGGGACCAATATCGAAGTAGAGCTCCTTCGCCTCGGGATCGGGCTTGAGCCAAAACTCAAGCTTCTCCTCCAGAAGCGCCCGCATATCAAAATTCCGCGATTCGGGCACTTGTTCATGGAACCATGTTGAGAGCTCGCTCAACGAAATCCCGGACGCTTCGCGGCGCGCCTTCAGGATGGAAATGCCGCGTACATTGCGCATGCTCACGGCTTCGCCCACCGCATCCTCAATCATCGTGCCGAGATCCTCGAAGACCGCCGGGGCATCTTCCTGAGAAATTCCGCGGAAGCTCTCCGCATAAAAGCTCACTCGCCAGCCCGAATCCTCCTGGTCCACCCAGAGCGTCAGCTCCTCCGGGCGAATCCCTGACCGGAAGGCGCCTCTCCCCAAATGAATTTCCGGGCCGCGCCCCATCTTGAGGGACCATTCTTCCTTCAGCGCTTCAGGCATCCGGTCGGCAAAATAGACGAGCGGAAACGCTTCGCTCAGCCTCCCCTTCGGCGAAAAGAAGAGGATTCCCCGACCGTCCTCATCAAGGCCAAGCCCGAAACCCCAGTTCATTGCGACCGGATGAAAAATTCTGGCTGCCCGTTCATTCGCTTCAACCATGCGTCCCTCGCGGAGCAAATCCATCACGATGGCGGCTTCGTCGGAGAATCGCTCCCAGGCATGCTTCACGCGCTCGCTGAAGGGCTTCAAAAAGATGGGAAGCGTCACGCCGCGTCTAGCCGCCTCGAGTCGCTCGATCGCATCCTCGTCTCCGGGCTTCTTCTGAAGCGCCGTTTCGAAAAACTTCAGCGCCTCGCCGTCCCGGTCGAGGAAGTAGAGCGCGTAGCCCATGCGGTAGTTCCAGAGGAAAGTGCTGCCGGCGGCGCTTCGCGATGCGCTCAGAATTTCAATCGCTCTCTCGAACCGTTCGTCGTCGCCGGGTTCGGCGATGTTGTTGTAGGCGCGGGCAAGTTCGCCGGAGAGCCGCCACGTGCGCTTTTCAGGAGGAAGCGCTTCCAGAAGATCGATGATTCTTTGGTATTCGGAGAGCTCGTTGAGAGCCTCCACTTTCTCGAGCAATGCCTTCTCGCCGGGTTCGTATTCGACGTCATCCTGCTCGCCCCTCAGCTGCGACGAATTGTCGGTGCTGATATGACTTAAGTCATAGTGCTTCGCGTTTTCGTGATCGGGCTTTCCTTCCCCATCTGCCGGATAGATGCTGACGATCCGGTTCTGCCGCACTTCAACCAGAAGAGGATTCTGAAAGCCCTCGAGCGCGGAGGGCAGAAGGCGCGCAAGTCCCGCGAGCCACCAGGCCGGCATATGCGAAAACCCGGGCTCATTCATGCGAAAGACCATTTCCACCTCGCCCTTGCCGAACGTAAAGGCACCGCGGCAGAAGGGATCGTCGGGCGGCTCCGCAGGCGCCCAGCCCTTGAGCGGCAGAGCTTTTTTCGCCGCCAGAAGCCCTTCCGGATCCGTAAGAATGCAATGGCAGGAACGTATTTTCTCGAGCAGCTCGCCCGAGGGCAATGCATCTTCACGCAGTGCTTTATCTGCTTCAGGATCAATGAGGTGATATTCCATCTGAGCAAGATTGGCGCCTCGCTCAATATCCTCTCCGAGCATCAGAAATTCCGGGTCATCGGGCATGAGCTCAAGTCCGCGCTTCTGCGCTTCCCAGGCCTCGGCCCTAAGTCCGAGATGGGCGCAGATCCTCCCGAGAAGGAGCCATCCCCAGGGATAATCAGGCTCTTCCGCCACGGCGCGTTCGGCCGCAGCCTTCGCCTCATCGATTTTCCCGAGATAGTTGAGCGCCGCCCCGAGCCGATACCAAAAGACGCCGCAGCCCGCGGCATTCTGCTCAGCACGCCGAAGAACCTTCACGGACCGGACGTACTTTTCGTAGCTGTCCATGTTGTTGAGCGCATAGGAAAGCCGGAGCGCGGCCTCGAGGTCCTCCGCAGCCTCTTCTTCCGTAAAGCGGCCTTCGGAAATGCCCTTCGCAATCTTCTCGTCGATAAGATGCTCCATGCGCCAGGCATACATGGAATGCCCGTCATCGAGGAGATCGAGCTCCTCGCGATCCGCGTCGGTGAAAATTCTGCCTTTCGGGATGGCCATGATTTTCTCCTTCCTCTCTGTTTTGTTTATGCGTTCTGCTTCGGCAGATGA
>CECA01069609.1_pt1 | contig 29632 bp, 26 predicted proteins | sample 557351 | NCBI WGS metagenome assembly CECA01 (sample SAMEA3182051, study PRJEB8094) | gut metagenome | biome: human; feature: gut; material: Stool; isolation source: human stools | place: Canada | collected 2012-03-07 | reverse complement strand
GCAGCGGCCAGCAGGTTCTCGATGTTGTGCAGGCCGCGCAGCTTCACGTCCTTCTGAGCCAGGAACGGGGTCACCACACCGTCCTCGGCCATGCAGAGCATGCCGTCCTTGCGCAGGAAGGCACCGTTGTCGGTGTCGTGCAGGCGGGTGAACCACACCTGCTTGCCCTTGCAGTCCTTCTGCATGGAGCGGCTGATCTCGTTCTCATAGCCCAGCACGGCACGGCAGGGCGGGGTCTGGTACAGCAGGATGTTGCGCTTGGCGTCGATGTACTCCTGCATATCCTTGTGGTGGTCCAGATGGTTGGGGGTGACGTTGGTCACCACGGCCACATTGGGGCTGGAATGCATGCTGATGAGCTGGAAGCTGGACAGCTCTACCACGGCCACATCGTCGGGGCTCACCTCGGGCAGCATGGGCAGCAGCGCTGCGCCGATGTTGCCGCCCAGATGTACCTTGCGGCCAGCGGCCTCGAAGAACTTGGCGATCAGGGTCGTGGTGGTGGTCTTGCCGTCGGAGCCGGTCACAGCCACGATGGGGCAGGGGCAGAAATCAAAGAACAGTTCCACCTCGCTGGTGACCATGGTACCGGCCGCCATGGCATCCTGCAGGGGTTTCTCAAAGTAGCCTACAAAGCCGGGGGTGCGCATAATGATATCCTGGCCCTTGAAGCCGTCCAGATAGTTCTCGCCCAGGCTCAGGTCGATGCCCAGCTCCCGGATGGTGGCGGCGTAATCTCCGAAGTCCTCCACGCTCTTTTTCTGGTCGCACAGGGTAACGTGTGCCCCCAGCTCCACAAATTCTTTGATCAGGGTCTTGTGGCTGACGCCCGCGCCGATAAAGGCCACCTTTTTGCCCTTGATGAGCTGTTCGAGCTTCTGTTGATCCTTCTGCATAAAAACAGATCCTCCTTCGTACAGTATCGTATTCTGAACACGCCGGAACTGCCCGGCATTTGTGAGTTTCGCTGTACTATTATAGTCCATTTGGCCGCGCTTGGCAACGGAAAACCGTGCACTCGGCACCAAAAAGCGCAGTAAATTCACAAAAAGGCAATTGTTTTTTGTCTGTGTTTCTGCTACACTTGTCGTTGCAGAGCCGTTTTTGAGGGTTTCTGCACCATGATGAACGGAATGAGGGTTTCTTTTTTGAATCGTTTTTTGCGCATGACCGCAGTGGTGCTTGCCGCTGCGTTTGCTTTTCTGCTTACGGGCTGCGGCGGCAGCTCCGCCAGCACCAGCTTTACCTGGTTTGTGGACAATATCCCCGCAAACCTTGACCCGCAGGTAGCCACCAAGGCCGAGGATGTGATCGCCTGCGAGAACCTGTATGGCGGACTCGTGCGCCGCAATGCCAGCGGCGAGCTGGTGCCGGACCTGTGTGAGCGGTGGGAGATTTCCTCCGACGGGCTCACCTATACCTTTTATTTAAAGAGCGGCCTGACCTACACCGGCACAAAAGGTGCCGCCACGGACTACGCCATCACCGCTGAAGATTTCGTGTATGCATTTCGCCGGGTGTTCGACCCCCAGACAGCCTCGCCCTATGCGGTGGAGTTTTCTGCCATCCAGAACAGTGCCGCCGTGCTGGACGGCACTGCCGACCCCGGCACGCTGGGCGTGTCGGCCATCGGAGAACTGACGCTGGTGTTCCGCCTGAGCGAGCGGGACGACACCTTCCTTTCCAAACTCACCCTGCCGGGTGCCATGCCCTGTGACGAAGCCTTTTTTGAGAGCACCCGCGGCACCTACGGTCTGAGCAGTGCATCCACTCTGTCCAGCGGCAGCTTTTACATCTACAACTGGACGGCCAGCGGCCTGTTCCTTCGCCGCAGTGCCGCGTCCCCGCTGGTGAACAACCTGCGCCTTGTGCAGAACACCAGCAACACCGACAAGAGTGCCGCCCAGCTCATTGCAGACGAAAAGTGCTCGGCCGCCCTGGATGACACCGCCGAAACCACTTCCCTGCAGAGCGTGGAATACTCCGACACCACCTGGGCCCTGCTGTTTAACGCATCGGAAGGCTCGGCGTTCGCGGTTGCATCCCTGCGGCAGGCGCTGGCCGGCATCGCCCTGCAGAACCTGTCGGTGCCCTCCTCGGGGCTGTTCACGGAGGTGACCGGCCTTGTTCCGGACGGCCTGACCGTGGACGGCATCGACTACCGCGATGCTGCCGGGGACCTGCTGCCCACCATCCCGGATGCAAAGGCACTGTACATGCAGGCCCGGCAGGGCATGGCCAGCTCCGACTTCAACGGGGTGACCATTCTGCTGCCCCAAGGCTCCGGCCTGACCGAGACGGTGGAGCAGATCAACGGTGCCTGGCAGAAAGACTGTTCCCTCTTCTTCTCGGTGGAAGAGGTGCCGCAGGAGGAGTTCGACGCCCGCCTTGCCAGCGGCAAATACACCATCGCACTGGCTCCCATCCGGGCCGAGGGCGGCAGCGTATACCAGATGCTGCAGCAATTTGCCGGAGACAACAATCTGACCGGTCTCACCGACCCGCTCTACTCCGAAACACTGGCCGAGAGCATCCAGCGCACCGGCACTGCTCGCTGCCAGCTGCTGCGCGATTGTGAACGCCAGCTGCTGGAGGGCTGCACCGTGGTGCCGCTGGCCGCCCAGCAGAAGCGTCTGCTGGTGGCCGACGGCGTGGAAGGACTGGTGTTCGACCCCTTCACCCCGGTGCTGGACCTGACCTACACCACGAAAAACTGACCCGACCGTTTTCGGCGCGATCCGCTCTTGACATTTGTCCCCTGCTTTGCTACAATGATAAAGCAGTGTGCAGGGTTAGCTCATCCGGTAGAGCGACTGCTTCCCAAGCAGTAGGCGGCGGGTTCGAGTCCCGTATCCTGCTCCAGCACAACAAGCCCCCGGTCTTGCATGAATTTCGTGTAGGGTCGGGGGCTTGTTTTATGCCGCTCTTGCGTTTTTACCGGTACTGTGCTATACTTCTCTGCGAACTGAACAAAAACAGCAGGTGCGTTCCGCCGCAGGCGCTTTGCCGCGGCAGGAACGTTAAAAGGGAAGCGGGTGCAAATCCCGCACGATCTCGTCACTGTGATAAGGGAGCCCGCGGCCCGGGTGCTTCTGGCACCGGCCACTGAAGCGTTGCTTTGGGAAGGCGGCGGCGGGCGCAGATCTTTCAGCCAGGAAACCTGCCTGCTGTTGGTACAGGAGCGCACCGCTCCGGACCACGAGGAATTGGTCGTGCCGAAAAGCCTATGGATCATGGGTCTTTTTGTGTTGCCATTCCGCAAGCAGAAAGGCCTTTTTTTGTTTGCGGAAAACGCCCTTTCAGCGCCATGTTCAGGGGTATGCAAACTGTTCTGTACGAACAAAAAGGAAAGGAATTCATCATGAGAAAACGCAACATCCGCAAGGCTGCTGCCGCCCTGACTGCCCTGGCTCTGTGCGCCGGTGTGCTCAGCGGCTGCGGCGGCACCGCATCCAGCACCGCTTCCAGCGCAGCAAGTTCTTCTGCCGCTGCCAGCAGCGAAGCATCCGGCGAGGACGCCGACGAGGCTGCCGCAAAGAACGTGGCAGACCTGATCGATGCCATCTATGTCCAGGAGCGCAACGACAACACCGACGAGCAGTGTGCTGCTGCCAAGGCTGCCTGGGACGCCTTGACCGACGCTCAGAAGGAGCTGGTGGAAGGCGAAAATGCTGACCCCGATTATTTTGGCCGTGACACCGGCGATGCTTCCAAGGATGCCGCCCGCAACGAGGACAACATCGGCGAGAACGAGCTGCTGGTGGTCTCCTTTGGCACCTCCTTCAACGACAGCCGTGTGAAGGACATCAAGGGCATCGAGGACGCCCTGCAGGCCGCCTACCCTGACTGGAGCGTGCGCCGCGCCTTTACCGCACAGATCATCATCAACCATGTGCAGGCCCGTGACGGCGAGAAGATCGACAACATGCAGCAGGCCATGGACCGCGCTGTGGCCAACGGCGTGAAGAACCTGATCGTGCAGCCCACCCATCTGATGCACGGTGCCGAGTACGACGAGATGATGGAGATGATCGACTCCTACCGCGACAAGTTCGAGAGCGTTGCCGTGGCTGAGCCCCTGCTGGGCGAGGTCGGCTCTGACGCCACCGTGATCAACTCCGACAAGGAAGTGGTTGCCAAGGCCGTGACCGAGGCTGCCGTGAAGGATGCCGGTTACGAGAGCCTGGACGCCGCCGCTGCCGAGAAGGTCGCCTTCGTGTTCATGGGCCACGGCACTTCCCACACTGCAAAGGTGAGCTACAGCCAGATGCAGACCACCATGCAGACCCTGGGCTATGACAATGTGTTCATCGGCACCGTGGAGGGTGAGCCCGAGGAGACCGCCTGCGAGAACGTGATCGAGGCTGTGAAGGCCGCCGGTTACACCAAGGTCGTCCTGCGTCCCCTGATGGTGGTTGCAGGCGACCACGCCAACAACGACATGGCCGGTTCCGACGAGGATTCCTGGCTGAGCCAGTTCAACGCTTCCGGCGCATTTGAGTCTGTAGACTGCCAGATCGCCGGTCTGGGCGAAGTGCCCTCCATTCAGGAGCTGTACGTTGCCCACACCAAGGCTGCCATTGATTCTCTGAACGGCTGAAAATAACTGCCAAATTGCCCGGAGGGAGTGATCTTTTCGGGCAATTTTTCTTTTTGACAGGATTGTGGTATACTGAGACCTGCAGGGAGTTTCTCCCTTTCTGATTCTGAAACATTGAGGTATTTTTCTATGCGCTGCAAACAGATGCTTTCCCTTTCCGTTGTCACCGTGCTGCTGGCCGCTTCTCTGGCGGGCTGCGGCACTTCTTCCACCGCTCCGTCGGCCGTCTCTTCCGAGGCCCCTTCCAGCGCGGCAAGTTCCGCCGCATCCGAAGTCACGGAGACCGCCGCTCTGCCGGACGGCGTATACACTGCCGAGTTTGATACCGACAGCGGCATGTTCCATGCCAACGAGGCCTGCGACGGCAAAGGCACCCTGACCGTCAAGGACGGCAAGATGACCTTCCACGTCAGCCTGGTGTCCAAAAAGATCGTGAACCTGTACCCCGGCCTGGCCGCTGATGCCGAGGCCCACAAAACGGACTGGCTGCTGCCCACCACCGACACGGTGACCTACTCCGACGGCACCAGCGAAGAGGTGTACGGCTATGACATCCCGGTCACCGCATTGGATGAGGACTTCCCGCTGGCCATTCTGGGTTCCAAGGGTACCTGGTACGACCACACCGTGAGCGTGCGCAATGCCCAGCCCAAGACCGAGGAAGTCTCCAAGACCCCCGCAGACGGCGAATACACCGTATCTGTGGCACTGGAGGGCGGCTCCGGCCGTGCCACCGTGGACAGCCCCGCCACTCTGACCGTGGCCGACGGCAAGATGACCGCCACCATCGCATGGAGCAGCCCCAACTATGACTATATGGTCGTGGACGGCGAGAAGTACCTGCCCACCAACACCGAGGGCAACTCCACCTTTGAGATCCCGGTCGCTGCCCTGGGCACCCCGCTGGCCGTGACCGCCGACACGGTGGCCATGAGCACCCCGCACGAGATCGAATACACCCTGACCTTTACTTTGGAGTAACCTTCCATGAAGCTGACCCGCGCTCAATTTTTAAAGGCACTGCCCGCCGCGGTGCTGGCGCTTGCAGGCTGCACTGCCGCGCCTACTGCACCGGCCGATACGGACGAGCTGGTGTTTGACCACGCCTACCCGCTGGACTACGCCACCCAGTTTACCGCCGACTGCTATGCGGACGGCTCTACCCTGCTGACCATCCCGGACGCACAGGCAAAGTTCCTTGTCCGGCCGGAAGGCGCTGCCACCCTGCGCACTGTGCCCGAGGGCGTGACCGTTTTGCAGCAGCCGGTGCAGAACATCTATCTGGTGTCCACCTCGGTGATGGACCTGTTCCTTGCACTGGACGCACTGGACTGCATCGCCCTGAGCGGCACCCGCGCCGAGGGCTGGTATCTGGACGAGGCCCGGCAGGCCATGCTGGACGGGCGCATTGCCTATGCGGGCAAATACAGCGCCCCGGACTACGAGCAGATCCTTGCCGCGAATTGCGGTCTTGCCATCGAGAACACCATGATCTACCACACCCCGGAGGTCAAGGAGCAGCTGGAGCGCTTCGGCATCCCGGTGCTGGTGGAGCGTTCCAGCTACGAGAGCGGCCCGCTGGCCCGCATGGAGTGGATCAAATTCTACGGCATCCTGCTGGGCAAGGAGGAACTGGCACAGCAGGTGTTTGACCGACAGGCGGAGCGCATCGCTCCCCTGCTGGACCAGCAGTCCACCGGCAAGAGCTGCGCGTTCTTTTCTATCTCGGCCAACAATCTGGCCAACGTGCGCAAGGGCGGCGACTATGTGGCCCGCATGATCGAGATGGCCGGGGCCGACTATGTGTTTGCCGATCTGACCGACAGCGGCAACAGCCTTTCCACCATGAACCTGCCGCTGGAAGACTTCTACGCCGGTGCACGGGACGCCGACTTCCTGATCTACAACAGTACCATTGAGGGCGTTGTCTCCACCACCGACGAGCTGGTGGCCAAGTGCTCCCTGCTGGCGGACTTCAAGGCTGTGCAGAATGGGCATGTCTGGTGCGTTGCCCAGAGCTTTTTCCAGCAGAGCATGGAATTGGCCGATTTTATCCTGGAGCTGCACCGTCTGTTCACCGAGAATGCGCCGGACGGATTGCAGTATTTCATTCACGTTGAGTAAGGAACCGCTTATGACCCGCAAAAAACGCTATCTGTTTTCTTATCTCCTGCTGGCGCTGGCGCTGGTGGTTCTGTTTGCCGCCAACCTATTCTGGGGCAGTGTTGCCCTGACCCCCGGTGCCGTGCTGGCGGCCCTGACCGGCCGCGGGCAGGACGCACTGTCGGTGGGCATCATCACCCAGCTGCGCCTGCCCCGGGCCGTGATGGTGGTGTTGCTGGGCGCGGCACTCTCTGCAGCAGGCTATCTGCTGCAGACCTTTTTTGCCAACCCCATCGCCGGGCCTTTTGTCATGGGCATTTCCAGCGGAGCCAAGCTGGCCGTAGCACTGGTGATGGTGGTGTTCCTGAACCACGGCCTGCTCACCAGCTCCCTCACCCTGATCCTGGCCGCCTTTGCGGGGGCTATGGCCGCCATGGCCTTTGTGCTGGCGGTGGCCCGTCGGGTGCAACGCATGAGCATTCTGGTCATCTGCGGCGTCATGATCGGTTACATCTGTTCCGCTGTCACCGAGTTCGTGGTGGCATTTGCGCAGGACTCCAACATCGTCAACCTGCACAACTGGTCACAGGGCAGCTTTTCCGGCATGACCTGGGGCAATGTACAGGCGGCTGCACTGGTGGTGCTGCCTGCGCTGGCAGCAGCCTTCTGCCTCTCCAAACCCATGAGCGCCTACCAGATGGGCGAAGCCTATGCCCAGAGCGTGGGCGTGAACGTGAAGCGTTTTTCCCGGCTGCTGGTACTGCTTTCCAGTCTGCTGGCGGCCTGTGTCACGGCCTTTGCGGGGCCCATCTCCTTTGTGGGCATCGCAGTGCCGCATCTGGTCAAGCAGCTGCTGGGCAGCGCAAAGCCGCTGGTGGTGCTGCCGGGCTGCTGCCTGGGCGGGGCCGCCTTCTGTTTGCTGTGCGATCTGATCGCCCGCAGCCTGTTTGCTCCCACAGAGCTTTCCATCAGCGCGGTCACCGCCGTGTTTGGTGCGCCGGTGGTCATCGGGCTGCTCATCCGCCGGAACCGGGAGGGTGCACAATGAAGGAATTTCTCTGTGAAACGCAGGAGCTTGCCATCGGCTACGTCAAAACGCCGCTGGCCTCCGGCATTGCACTAAGGGCAAAGCCGGGGCAGATCCTTGTCCTTGTCGGCCCCAACGGTGCGGGCAAATCCACCCTGCTCAAAACACTGGCCGGGCAGCTGGCCCCGCTGGGCGGCACTGTGCTGCTGGACGGGCAGGACCTGACCGCCTACACCGGCACGGCCCGGGCGCAGAAGCTGGCCCTGATGCTGCCCCACACCCGCCGCACCGAGCTGACCACCTGCTTTGAGTTTGCCGCCGCCGGGCGCATCCCCTACACCGGGCGGCTGGGCATTCTGTCCGACGCCGACCGGCAGGCCGTGCAGGATGCATTGGAAATTGCCGGAGCTGCGCATCTCGCGGACCGGGACTTCAACTGCATCAGTGATGGTCAGCGTCAGCGTGTTTTGCTGGCCCGTGCCATCTGCCAGCAGCCTAAAGTGCTGCTGCTGGACGAGCCCACCTCCTTTCTGGACATCAAGGGCAAGATCGAGCTGCTGACCATCCTGCAGAAGCTGGCCCATGAACAGGGCCTTGCGGTCATCGTGAGCCTGCATGAGCTGGACATGGCACAGAAGATCGCGGACGCAGTGGTGTGCGTGTTCCCGGACCACGTTTCCGGCGTGCTGACCCCGGATGCCGCCTTTGCCCCGGACAACATCCGTGCGCTTTATGCGCTGAGCGAAGAACAGTATACAGCCCTGTTCGGGCAGGCAAAGCCCCAAAAGCCCACGTTCGAGCACTACGTCCGCAGCGGGCAGAAGCTGCTGCGCTGCGGCTATACCACCGGCACCTGTGCGGCGCTGGGGGCAGCGGGCGCGGCCCGGCTGCTGCTCACCGGCCATGCGCCGGAGACGGTGGCCCTGCGCACGCCAAAAGGCATCGTGGTGGAGGTAGCACCCCTGTTCTGCCGCCGCACCGACACTGGGGCCGAATGCGCCATTGAAAAGGACGGCGGCGACGACGTGGATGTGACCACCGGCCTGCCGGTGATCGCCACAGTGGAACTGCTGCCGGGCTGCACGGACATCCGCATCGACGGCGGCAGAGGTGTGGGCCGGGTGACCAAACCCGGCCTCGACCAACCCGTTGGTGCCGCCGCCATCAACCATGTGCCCCGGCAGATGATCGCCGAGGCCCTGCGCCGGGAGGCTGAAGCCGCCTGTTATACCGGCGGCTTTGCGGTGACCGTTTCCATCCAGAACGGCGAGGAAGTGGCCCGGCGCACCTTCAACCCGCACATCGGGGTGGAGGGCGGCCTTTCGGTGCTGGGCACCAGCGGCATCGTGGAGCCCATGAGCCAGCAGGCCATCCTGGACACCATCCAGCTGGAAATGAACCAGGCTGTTTTGCGGGCCGGTACCCCAAAGCGGCTCATCCTTGCCCCGGGCAACTACGGGCTGGACTACCTGCACGACACCTACCCGGCCTTTGCGGCCATCCCGGTGGTCAAGACCTCCAACTTCATCGGAGATACGCTAGATATGGCAGCCTCTGCCGGGTTTGAACAGGTGCTGCTGGTGGGCCATGTGGGCAAGCTGGTCAAGGTGGCCGGCGGCATCATGAACACCCACTCCCACACGGCCGACTGCCGCACCGAGCTGTTCTGTGCCCATGCCGCCCTCTGTGGGGCAAGCCGGGAGCTGTGCGCGGCTTTGTACGCTGCCGCCACCACCGACGCCTGTCTGGAGCTGCTGGACGCCGCCGGACTGCGCGCCCCGGTGCTGGAAAGCCTGCTGGATGCCATCCAACTGCACCTCGACCGCCGGGCGGGCGAAGCCTTCCGGGTGGGTGCAGTGCTGTTTTCCAACCAGCACGGGCCGCTTGGCGCAACACAAACTGCAAAGGAGCTGCTTGAACAATGGAACAACGCATGACCGGCACCTTTTACGGGGTCAGCGTCGGCCCCGGCGACCCGGAGCTGCTGACTTTGCAGGCCGTGCGTCTGCTGCGGCAGTGCCCGGTGCTGGCTGCGCCGCAGACCGCTTCCGGGCAGATGCTGGCGCTGGACATCGCCCGCCGGGCGCTGGGCAGCGAGCTGGACGGCAAGACCATTCTACCCCTGCAGTTTGCCATGAGCCGGGACGCCGCCGTGCTGCGCGCCTCTCACGAGACCGCTGCCAGCGCAGTGCGGCCTTTTCTGGATGCCGGGCAGGATGTGGCCATGCTGAACCTGGGTGACGTGTCCATTTATGCCACCTTTGGCTATCTGCAGGAGATCCTGCAGGCGCAGGGCTATGCCACCGCGATGGCAGCGGGTGTGCCCAGCTTCTGCGCGGCAGCAGCCCGGCTGAACCTGCCCCTTACCGGCGGCATGGACGCTCCGCTGACCATCGCCCCCGGCAGCTGGACCGACAAGGTATTGGACGCCCCCGGCACGAAAGTCCTGATGAAAACCGGGCGTCAGCTGCCCGCCCTGCTGGACACCCTGGACGCCCACGGTGCGTTGAGCCGCAGCGCCCTCGTGTGCAGCTGCGGCCTGCCGGATGAAACGATCTTCCCCGACCTTTCGACTGCGCGCCCGCCGCAGGATGGCAGCAAGGCCGGATATTTTGCAACGGTACTGGTAAAGGAGTAACTGCTATGGTACACTTTGTAGGCGCGGGGCCCGGTGCCCCGGACCTGATCACTCGGCGGGGCGCAGCCCTGCTGCAGGAGGCTGATTGCATCATTTATGCGGGCAGTCTGGTCAACCCGGCCCTGCTGGGACTGGCAAAACCCGGCTGCGCCATTTACAACAGCGCCGAGATGACGTTGGAACAGGTGCTGGATGTGATGCGCACCATGGAGGCAGACGGCAAAATCACCGTGCGCCTGCACACCGGCGACCCCTGCCTGTACGGGGCCATCCGGGAGCAGATGGATGCACTGGACGCCGACGGCATCGCCTACGATGACACGCCCGGCGTGTCCAGCTTCTGCGGCGCGGCGGCGGCACTGAATGCCGAATACACCCTGCCCACCGTGAGCCAGACCGTGATCATCACCCGCATGGAAGGCCGCACCCCGGTGCCCGAGCGGGAAAAGCTGGCCAGTCTTGCCGCCCACGGGGCCACTATGGTGATTTTCCTGTCCATCGGTCTGGTGGACAAGGTGCAGGATGCTCTGCTGCAGGGCGGTGCCTACACGCCGGACACCCCCGCCGCCGTGGTATACAAGGCCACCTGGCCGGAGCAGAAAACCGTTCGCTGTACCGTGGGTTCTCTGGCGCAGAGCGTGCACGACGCCGGCATCACCAAAACAGCGCTCATCGTGGCAGGCGATTTCCTTGGCACCCGGTACGAGCGCAGCAAGCTGTACGACCCCGGTTTTACCACCGAGTTCCGCAAAGGGTCCGACCAATGACCCGGGCCTATCTGGCCTTTACCGACACCGGTCTGGCACTGGCCCGGCGGCTGGCAGACGCCCTGCCCGGCAGTGTGGACCGCTGCGGCAGCGGCGGCGTCTCCCTTGCCGGGTGGACCGCCCTGCAGTTTGCGCAGAGCGACGCCCTTGTTTTTGTGGGAGCCGTGGGCATTGCGGTGCGGGCCATTGCGCCGCACTGCCGCAGCAAGGCGTCGGACCCGGCGGTGGTGGTACTGGACGAATGCGGCCGCTTTGCGGTGCCGGTGCTGTCCGGTCATCTGGGCGGTGCCAATGACCTGGCCCGTGCACTGGCCGCCGTGTGCGGAGCCGTTCCGGTGATCACCACGGCCACCGACGCCCACGGCATTTTTGCGGTGGACGAGTGGGCAAAGCACCAGAACTGCACGGTGCTGGAAGCGGAGCGCATCAAGCATGTCAGCAGCAAGCTGCTGGCCGGGCAGTCGGTGCGGTTTGCCGCTGAGTTTCCCGTGCAGGGCACCCCGCCCGCCGGGGTGGATCCTGCACGGACCCCTGCCGAAGCCGATTTTGCCCTTACCCTCTCCCCTGCCGGGGACGCTTTGCATCTGGTGCCCCGCATCGGGGTGCTGGGCATCGGCTGCCGCAGGGGGACATGTGCCGAGCAGTTGGAAGCCGCCTTTGCTGACTTCTGTGCCCGGCACAGCCTTGCCCCGGCGTGCATCGCGGCGGCGGCCAGCATCGACCTGAAGGCTGACGAGACCGGGCTGCTGGCGTTCTGCCGGGCCCACGGCTGGCCCATCACATTTTATTCTGCGGAGCAGCTGCGGGCACTGTCCGGGCCGTTCACACCATCTCCCTTCGTGCAAAGCGTCACCGGGGTGGACAACGTGTGTGAGCGGGCCGCTGTGCTGGCGTCCGGCGGCTGCATCCGCATCCCGAAACAGGCGGGCGGCGGTGTGACCTTTGCGCTGGCGCTGTGCCCCTATGCCCCGGACTGGAGGTGGCAGAATGGCTGATATCGTATATGTGGTCGGGCTTGGCCCCGGCGACCCGCAGTTTTTGACCGCACAGGCGCAGAGCGCCCTGGAAGAAGCCGAGGTGCTGTGCGGCTATCCGGTCTATCTGGATCTGGTACGCCCCTATTACCCGGAAAAAGAATATTACGCCACCGGCATGACCAAAGAACTGGACCGCTGCCGCTGGGCGCTGGAAACTGCCCACAGCGGCCGGACCGTGGCTCTGGTGTGCAGCGGCGACGCCGGAGTGTACGGCATGGCCAGCCCCCTGCTGGAGCTGGCCGAAGGCTGCCCGGACGTGACCGTGGAGGTGGTGCCCGGCCTGACTGCCGCCCTGAGCGGCGGCGCGGTGCTGGGTGCCCCGCTGGCCCATGATTTCTGTGTGCTCTCTCTTTCCGACCGGCTCACTCCGTGGGAGGTCATCGAAAAGCGGCTGGCCGCAGCGGCCATGGGCGATTTCTGCATGGCGGTGTACAATCCTTCTTCCAAGGGGCGGCCGGACTATCTGGCCCGGGCCGTGCGCATCCTGCTGCAAAACGGCAAGGCCCCGGACACCGTCTGTGGGCTGGTGCGCAACATCGGCCGGGAGGGCCAGAGCGCTCAAGTGCTGACGCTGGCCCAGCTGGAACAGACGCCCGTGGATATGTTCACCACCGTGTACATCGGCAACCGCAACACCCGGGTGCTGCAGGGCCGCATGGTCACGCCGCGGGGGTACCGCGTATGAGGGCAGTGGTGTTCAGCGGCACCACCGAGGGCCGCATTTTTTCCCGACAGCTGGCCCAGCTTGGGGCGGACGTTCTGGTGAGCGTGGCCACCCCGCTGGGCAGCGAGGAACAGGGCAGCTTTGCCGGCATCACAGTGCACTGCGGCCGGTTGACCCCGGACGAGATGGCCGCCCTTGTGCAGAGAGCCGACCTGTGCGTAGACGCCACCCACCCCTATGCGGTGGACGCCACCCGCAACATCCGCACGGCCTGCCGCACCGCCGGGGTGGAATATCACCGGCTGCTGCGTGCGCAAAGCCCCCTGCCTGCCGGGAGCATGGTGTTCCAGTCGGCGGCACATGTGGCGGATTTTCTGGTCCAAACGCAGGGCAATGTCCTGCTGGCAACCGGGGCCAAGGAGCTGCCTGCCTTTGCGCAGCTGGCCCCGGAACGGCTGTACCCCCGTGTGCTGCCTACACTGGACGGCATTGCCGCCTGCGAGGCCGCGCACATCCCCCACAAGAATATCCTTGCTTTACAGGGGCCGTTCTCCTACGCGCTGAACCGGGCCCTGCTGGAGCAATTCTCCATTCGCTTTCTCGTGACCAAGGACGGCGGGGCCGCCGGTGGCTTTGCCGAGAAAGCGCAGGCTGCCGCCGACACCGGCGTCCAGCTCATCGTGATCCGCCGCCCGGCCGAGACCGGTGAGACGGCAGACCAGATCCTAACCCGCTGCAGGGAGGTGCTGAAAGGATGATCACACTCATTGGTATGGGCTCCGGCACCCCCGGCAGCCTGACCGCACAGGGTCTTGCCGCCCTGCAGGGTGCCGACCGCATCCTGGGCGCAAAGCGGCTGCTGGCCACACTGCCGGAGGGCTGCACCGGAAACCGGCAGGCCCTGTACAAACCGGACGAAATTCTGGCCTGTCTGGCCGCGCACCCGGACGAGGAAATTGCGCTGGTGTACAGCGGCGATACCGGGTTCTACTCCGGCGCATCCCAGCTGCTGCCCATGCTGCGGGCCTTTGGCATCTCCTGCCGGGTTCTGCCCGGCCTTTCCAGCGTACAGCTGCTGGCCGCCGCCGTAGGCCGCCCCTGGCAGGACTGGACTCTTGTTTCTGCCCACGGCTGTGCCTGCGACCCGGTGTCCGCCTGCATGAACCATAAAACCGTATTCTTTCTCACCGGCGGGGCCGAGACCCCGGCCACCCTGTGTGCCGCACTGACCGCCGCCGGGCTGGGCGATGCCCACGCCCTTGTGGGCGAAAACCTTGGCACGCCCGACGAAAAGATCCACTTTGGCACCGCGCAGGAACTGGCCGGGCAGGCCTTTGCTTCCCTGAGTGTCCTGCTGGTGGAACATGCCGTGCACCCGGAACGCCGCACCCCCGGCCTGCCGGATGAGGCCTTCATCCGGGGCGAGGTGCCCATGACCAAGCAGGAAGTGCGGGCCGCCGCGCTGGCCAAACTGGCCGTGCGCCCCGCCGACACCCTGTGGGACGTGGGGGCCGGTACCGGCAGCGTGAGCGTGGAGCTGGCATTGGCCGCCCCGCAGGGGCATGTGTATGCGGTGGAGTGTGAGCCGGACGCCTGCGCCCTCATCCGCCGGAACCGCGAAAAATTTGCGGCGTGGAACCTCTCCCTCATTGAGGGCCGTGCCCCTGCCGCACTGGAAGCCCTGCCTGCCCCGGATGCCGTGTTCATTGGCGGCACCAAGGGCAGCATGGCCGCGGTGGTGGACACGGTTCTGGCCAAAAACGCCAATGCGCGCATCTGCATTGCCGCCATTGCGCTGGAATCCCTGAGCGCCGCCATTGCAGCCCTTACGGCTCATGGCCTTTCCGCTGAGGTGACCCAGCTTGCCGTGAGCCGTACCAGACCGGCAGGCAGGCTCCACCTGCTGACCGCCAACAACCCCATTTTTCTGATCACGGGAGAACGCAAATGATGCAGTTCGTCATCGCCGCACCGCGTTCCGGCAGCGGCAAGACCACCGTCACCTGCGCCCTGCTGGCCGCGTTGAAAAAGCGGGGCATGGACCCCTGCGCCTTCAAGAGCGGGCCGGACTATATCGACCCCATGTTTCACCGGTCGGTGCTGGGGGTGGAGAGCCACAATCTGGATCTTTATCTTTCTGCCAAAAATACGGTACGGGAACTGTACGCCCATTATGCTGCCGGGCACGGGGCTGTGGTGTGCGAAGGGGCCATGGGTTTTTACGATGGGCAGGGCCTGACCACCCGCGCCAGTGCCTGGGAGCTGGCCGATGCGCTGGACCTGCCGGTACTGTTGGTGGTACAGCCCAAGGGGGCCAGTGTGACGCTGGCCGCAGAGATCCAGGGCCTTGTGCATTTCAAACCGGAGAGCCACATTGCAGGCATCCTGCTGAATGACTGCTCCGAAAAGCTCTTCCGGATGCTCAAGCCCCTGCTGGAAACCGAGACCGGCCTGCCGGTGCTGGGGTATCTGCCCCGCCTGCCGCAGGCGGTGGTGGAGAGCCGCCATCTGGGCCTGAAAACCGCCGGAGAGATCACCGATCTTGCCCAGAAGATCGGCCTGCTGGCCGATGCACTGGAAGCAAATCTGGACTGGGCAACGCTGGAAGCGCTGACCGAACGACCGGCTCCTGCCCCGGTGCCGCCGCCTGCTCTGCAAACGGCGGGCGTCCGCATTGCTGTGGCACAGGATAAGGCATTCTGCTTTGCCTACGCCGAAACGCTGGACTGCCTGCGCACTGCCGGGGCAGAGCTGGTGTTCTTCAGTCCGGTGCACGACACCGCCTTGCCGGAGGACATCTGCGGGCTGTATCTGCCCGGCGGCTACCCGGAACTGTATGCCCGGCCGCTGAGCGAAAACAAAACCATGCGCGATGCCATCCGGGATGCCGTAAATGGCGGCCTGCCCACGGTGGCAGAGTGCGGCGGCTTTCTGTATCTGGGGCAGACGCTGGAAGATACCAGCGGTACCGCCTGGCCCATGGCAGGCGTTCTGCCCGGCAAAGGCGTCAAGGTGGGGCGGCTGGTGCGGTTCGGCTATGCCGACATGACCGCCAAAGCTGACAGCCTGCTGTTCCATGCAGGAGAGCATTTGTATATTCACGAATTCCATCACTGGGATTCCACCGACAATGGTTCAGACTTTTCCGTTTGGAAAAGCGAAAAAGTACAGTGGGAATGCGGATTTGCAAGCATGAGTTTATACGCCGGTTTCCCGCATCTTTACTGGGCAGGCACTCCCCTGCCCCGCCGCTTTGTGAGCGGTGCAAAGTTCTATCAACGACAAAAGAGAAACACACATGACTGAAACGGAACTGAAAACTTTACTTTCCGGCATCACCCCGCCGGATGAAGCTGCCCGCGCCGCCGCCCACGCCCACTGGGCCGGGTTGGCCAAACCTCTGGGCGGGCTGGGCGCACTGGAAACTTTGCTGGAAGATGCCGCCGCCCTCACCGGCAGTGCGGCGCTGGATGTTTCCCGCCGGGCTGTGCTGGTGCTCTGCTCCGACAACGGCGTGGTGGCTCAGGGCGTGAGCCAGACCGACCAGAGCGTGACCCGCGCAGTGGCGGAGAATCTGGCTGCCCGGCGTACCAGCGTGTGCCAGATGGCCCGTACTGCCCACTGCGATGTGGTGCCCGTGGACATGGGCATGGCCGGAGACCCGGTGCCGGGGGTGGCAGACTGCCGCATTGCCGCCGGTACTGCCGATTTCACGCAGGGTCCCGCCATGACCCGCGCCCAGGCTGTGGAGGCCGTCGGCCGGGGCATCCGGCTGGTGCAGGAGCAGAAAGCTGCCGGTGTGCAGCTGCTGGCCACCGGCGAAATGGGCATTGGCAACACCACCACTTCCAGTGCGGTGGCAGCGGTGCTGCTGGGCCAGCCGGTGGAACGGATGACCGGCCGGGGAGCCGGCCTTTCGGATGAAGGGCTGGCCCGCAAGGTGGATGCCATCTGCCGGGGCATCCTGCGCAACAAGCCGGACCCCACAGACCCTCTGGACGTGCTGGCCAAGCTGGGCGGCTTCGATCTTGCCGGGCTGTGCGGCGTCTTTCTGGGCGGTGCGCTGGAAGGCGTGCCCGTGGTAATGGACGGCTTCATCAGCGGCGTGGCGGCCTTGTGCGCCGTGCGGCTGTGCCCTGCCGCGGCCAAAGCGGTGTTTGCCAGTCACTGTTCCTCGGAGCCTGCCGCCCGTCTGGTGCTGGATGCACTGGGCAAGGCCCCGCTTCTCACCGCCGGGCTGCATCTGGGCGAGGGCACCGGCGCTGTGGCCAGCCTCCCGCTGTGGGACATGGCACTGGCGGTGTACGACCACTGTTATTCCTTTGCGGAGGGCGGCATCACGCCGTACACCCCGCAATGCTGACGCTGGTGATCGGCGGGGCGGCCAGCGGAAAAAGCGAATACGCCGAGAGTCTGGTACTGCGCAGCACTCTGCCGCGCTATTATCTGGCCACCATGCAGGTGTGGGACGCCGAATGTGCCGCCCGGGTGGAAAAGCACCGCAGAATGCGGGCGGCAAAACAGTTTGAAACGGTGGAGTGCCCCCTGCATCTGGACGCCGTGCATCTGCCCGCCCGTGGTACCGCGTTGCTGGAAGATCTGGGCAACCTGACTGCCAACGAGCTCTATGATCCCGCCGGGGCCGGGCCGCAGACCGCGCAGGCCATTCTTTCCGGGCTGGACGCCGTGTATGCCCAGTGTGAAACCCTGATCGTCGTCTCCAACGAGGTGTTCAGCGGCGGGGCCGACTACGCAGGCGACACCGACCGCTATCTGCTGGCGCTGGCGCAGGTGAACAACGCGCTGGCCGCCCGGGCCGACGCCGTGGTGCGGGTGGTGTGCGGCATCCCTGTTTATTATAAAGGAGTGGAAAAATGATCGTTTTGCAGACCGTTGCCGTGGCGTTCGCCATGTTTTCGGCTGTGCCGGTGCCGCAGTTCAACTGGACCGAAAAGAACATGCGGTATGCGATGTGCGCCTTCCCGCTCATCGGGGTGGTCATCGGGCTGCTGTGGTTCCTGTGCGGCGTGCTGCCCCTGCCGGGTGCGGCGCGGGCGGCGGGCTTCTGCCTGATCCCGGTCTGGGTCACCGGCGGCATCCATCTGGACGGCTACGCCGACACCTGCGACGCACTTTCGAGCTACGGCGACCGGGAAAAGAAGCTGGAGATCTTAAAGGACCCTCACTGCGGGGCCTTTGCCGTGATCCGTCTGTGCAGCTACTTTGCGGCCTATCTGGCCCTGTGCGCCTGTGTACAGTTCACCCTGCAGGCAGGGCTGCTCTGGATGATGGCACTGGTGCTGGAACGGGCGCTCTCCGGCTATGCGGTGGCGGCGTTCCCCATGGCAAAGAACACCGGCCTTGCCCACACCTTTGCCTCGGCAGCCGACAGAGCCACTGTACGCCGGGTGCTGGCCCTTCTGGCCGCTGTACTGTGCTGCGCCATGCTGGCACTGGGTGGTTGGGCGCTGGTGCTGGCCGCACTGGCTGTGCTGTGGCGGTACTACGCCGTTGCCTGCAAGCAGTTCGGCGGCATCACCGGTGATCTGGCCGGGTGGTTTTTGCAGAAAACCGAGATCTGGATGCTGGCGGCACTGTGTGCCTGCCAGTGGGGAGGGCTGTTATGATCTTTATCACTGGGCCGCTTTACAGCGGCAAGCGCACCTTTGCCAAGACCCTGCCCGGACGGTGCATCTGCGATGTACAGGAGCTGGCCGCCGGGGCCGAAAATCCGGAAAAACTTGCGGACGAGCTGTCCGCTTACGATATCGTGCTTGCCACCGAGGTGGGCGGCGGCGTGGTACCCATGGACCCCGCCGAACGTGCCGGACGCGAAGCCGCCGGGCGGCTGGCCTGTCTGCTGGCCGCACGGGCAGACTGCGTTGTGCAGATGTTCTGCGGCATCCCCACCGTTCTGAAAGGAGAACTGCCAACATGCTGATCTATTTCCTGCGCCACGGCCTGACCGAATACAACGCCGAGAAGCGCTATCAGGGCCAGCGGGACATCCCGCTTTCTGCCGCTGGCCGCGCGATGCTGCGCAAGGCAGACATTGAGCCCAAAACCGTGTACATCACCCCGCTGTGCCGCACCCGGCAGACCGCCGAGGTGCTGTTCCCCACTGCAAAGCTGGTGGTGGTGGACGGCCTGAAGGAGATGTGCTTCGGCAGCTTTGAGGGCCGCAATTACATTGAGATGGAGCATGACCCGGACTATCTGGCCTGGGTAGCCGCCAACTGTGAGAGCCCCTGCCCGGACGGCGAGACCAAGGCCGCTTTTTCTGAGCGCATCTGCCGCGCCTTTTCGGCACTGGTAGACAAGGCACTGGCCGACGGTGAGGAACTTCTGGTCATCCTGGCCCACGGCGGCACCCAGATGGCCGCGTTGGAGCGCTACGCCCTGCCCCATAAAGACTACTACGAATGGTGCGGCCCCAACGCGGGCGGCTTTGTGCTGGACGCCGCCGACTGGGCCGACAAGCGGGTGCTGCACCTTGTAAAGACCGTGCAGTACACCAGGGAGGCCGACGTATGACCGGGCTGGCCGTTCTGGGCGGCTTTGTGCTGGACACTCTCTTCGGCGACCCCGCGTGGCTGCCCCACCCGGTGGTGCTCATGGGCAAGGCCATCTCCGCGCTGGAAAAGCGCCTGCGCGCCCGCCTGCCCAAAACGCCCCAGGGCGAACTGCTGGGCGGCGGCATCGTGGCTTTTTGCCTGCCGGTGGGCACCTTTGTGTGCACCGGCCTTGTCTGCCTGGGCGCAGCAAGGCTCAGCCCGTGGCTGGGGCTGGCCGTACAGATGTTCTGGTGCGGGCAGGCACTGGCCGCAAAGGGCCTTGCGCAGGAGAGCATGAACGTGCACAAGGAGCTTGTGAAGGGCGACCTGCCCGCAGCCCGCAAGGCTGTGAGCCGCATCGTGGGCCGCGACACCCAGAATCTGACCGCTGAGGGTGTGACCAAAGCCGCCGTGGAGACCGTGGCCGAAAATGCCAGCGACGGCGTGATCGCGCCGCTGCTGTATATGCTCATCGGCGGGGCACCGCTGGCGCTGACCTACAAGGCCATCAACACCATGGACAGCATGCTGGGCTACAAAAACGAAAAGTACCTCTACTTCGGCCGCATCCCCGCCAAGCTGGACGACGCGGCAAACTATCTGCCCAGCCGTCTGGCGGGTCTGCTGTGGTGCGCGGCGGCGGCCCTGACCGGCAACAGCGCCAAAGGGGCGTGGCGTATCTGGTGGCGGGACCGGCGCAACCATGCCAGCCCCAACAGTGCCCAGACCGAGAGCGCGTGTGCCGGAGCACTAGGCGTGCAGCTGGCCGGGCCTGCCTACTATTTTGGGGAATATTACCCCAAGCCTACCATTGGCGACGCCCTGCGTCCCATTGAGCCGGAGGACATCCGCCGCGCCAATAAAATGATGTATGCCGAAAGCCTGCTGGCCCTGCTGCTGGGGCTGGCGATCCGAGGGGTGATCTTATGACACAGCTGACACACGGCGGCGACTGGGCCGGATATCGGGCACAGTACGGGCACGACGCGCTGGATTTTTCGGCCAACGTGAGCCCGCTGGGCCTGCCGCAGGGCGTGGCGAACGCCATTGCTGCTGCCCTGCCTCACGCCGACCGCTACCCCGACCCCCTGTGCCGGGCACTGCGGGCAAAGCTGGCCCCGCACGAGGGGATCCCGGCAGAATCTATCCTCTGCGGCAACGGCGCGGCAGACCTGATCTTCCGGCTGGCGTGGGCGGCAAAGCCCCGCACCGCGCTGGTGACCGCCCCCACTTTTGCCGAGTACGCCGCCGCGCTGGAAAGTGCGGGCTGTGCGGTGCGGCGATATTTTCTGCAGGCAGAGGTCGATTTTGCCGTGACGGATTCCATCCTCTCCTCCATCACGCCGGAGGTGGACATGGTATTTCTCTGCCAGCCCAACAACCCCACCGGGCAGCTCACGTCGCTGCCCCTTGTGGAGCGCATCCTGCGCCGGTGCGAAGCCTGCGGGGCACTGCTGGTGGTGGACGAATGTTTTCTGGATTTTCTGCCCGACTGCGACACCTTGACCGCCAAAGCCCTGCTGGACAGCAAAAATCTGCTGATCCTCAAGGCCTTTACCAAGCTGTACGGCATGGCCGGGGTGCGGCTGGGGTACTGCCTGTGTGCCAACACGGCCCTGCTGGAAGCCATGCAGGCCGCCGGGCAGCCGTGGGCGGTGTCCAGTCTGGCGCAGGCCGCCGGGCTTGCCGCACTGGACGAAACGGCCTATGTGGCACAGGTGCGGGCACTCATTGCGCAGCAGCGGCCCCGGCTCACGGCCGGGCTGCGGGCACTGGGCCTGCGGGTACTGGACGGACGCGCAAACTACCTGCTGTTCCAGGGGCCGGAAACGCTGGGCGATGCCCTGCGGCAGCGGGGCGTGGTGCTGCGCAGCTGCAGCAACTACCCCGGGCTGGACGGCAGCTGGTACCGCACCGCCGTGCGTACCGGGCCGGAAAACGATGAACTATTAAAGACCCTTGCGGAGGTACTGGCATGAACAAAGCAACCTGCATTATGGTGCAGGGCACCATGAGCGGTGCAGGCAAAAGCCTGCTGTGCGCCGCACTGTGCCGCATTTTTGCACAGGACGGCTACCGGGTGGCTCCTTTCAAGAGCCAGAACATGGCCCTGAACAGCTTTGTGACCCGGGACGGGCTGGAAATGGGCCGGGCGCAGGTGGTGCAGGCGCAGGCCGCCGGGATGGAACCGGACGTGCGCATGAACCCCATCCTGCTCAAACCCAGCAGCGACACCGGTAGTCAAGTGATCGTGAACGGCGAGGTGCGGGGGCAGATGCCCGCCGCCGCCTACTTCAAAATGAAGCGGTCGCTAATCCCGGACATCCTTGCCGCCTACAACAGTTTGGCCGAAGAGGTGGACATCATCGTCATTGAGGGAGCTGGCAGCCCGGCCGAGATCAACCTGAAAGCCGACGACATTGTGAACATGGGCCTTGCCAAGCTGGTGGACGCCCCTGTGCTGCTGGCCGGAGACATCGACCGGGGCGGCGTCTTTGCACAGCTGTACGGCACGGTGGCCCTGCTGGAGCCGGACGAGCGGACCCGCATCAAGGGGCTGCTCATCAACAAGTTCCGGGGCGACGTGGAGATCCTGCGTCCCGGCCTTGCCATGCTGGAAGAAAAAACGCAGCTGCCGGTGCTGGGGGTCATCCCCTACCTGAAGGTGGACATTGAGGATGAGGATTCCCTTTCCACCCGGCTGGAGGCAGGGCGGGCCGTCAAACCACTGGATGCGGCCATTCTGCGCCTGCCGCACATCTCCAACTTCACCGACTTCATGCCGCTGGAACAGCACCCGCTGCTGGGGGTGCGCTATGTGCAGAGCCCCCGCCAGCTGGGCACGCCGGATGTGGTGATCCTGCCCGGCACCAAAAACACCATAGACGACCTGCTGTGGCTGCGTCAGTGCGGGCTGGAAGCGGCGGTGCTCAAGCTGGCCGCGCAGGGCACCCCTGTGCTGGGCGTGTGCGGCGGCTACCAAATGCTGGGGCACACCCTTGCCGATCCGGACGGCGAAGAAAGCGGCACCCCCTGCACCCTGCGCGGGCTGGCGCTTCTGCCCACGGACACCGTGTTCAACGCCGAAAAACAGCTGCGCCAGACCCATGCCACCGCCGAGGCCATCCCCTTTGCCGGGGCAAAGCTGACCGGCTACGAGATCCACGCCGGGCGCACGACAGTGCAGGGCAGCCCGTTCTGCCTTCTGGCTGACGGCACGCCGGAAGGGTGTGTGCAGGCCAATGTGTTCGGCACCTACCTGCATGGGCTGTTTGACACCGGCGAGCTGACCGAAAAGCTCACCGCATTTTTGTGCAAAAAGAAGGGCATCTCCCCCGCCGACGCACCGTTGCTCTCGATGGAGCAGTACCGGCAGCAGCAGTTCGACCTGCTGGCCGACGGCGTGCGGGCCGCGCTGGACATGGATGCCGTATACGCCGCCATGGGCATGGACCGCAAAGGAGGGAACCGCGTATGACCCCGCAGCATCATCTGCCCGCCGACATCGAGCGGACAAGCCTTTCCATCATCACAGCCGAGCTGGCGGAACTGGGCCTGACGCCTCCGCCGGAAACCGCCGCCGTGGTCAAGCGGGTGATCCACACCACCGCCGACTTTGACTATGCCCGGAATCTGCGCTTCACTCCCGGTGCCGTGGCGGCCGGGGTGAAGGCCCTGCGGGCGGGCACTCCCATCATCACCGACACGAACATGGCGCTGGCCGGCATCACCAAGCCCGGCCTTGCCCGCCTGGGCGGCACGGCCCTGTGCTACATGGCTGACCCGGAGGTGGCCGCCCTTGCCAAAGCAGGCGGCACCACCCGGGCGGTGGCTTCCATGCAGCGGGCCGCGCAGGAGCACCCCGGTGCCGTGCTGGCCGTGGGCAACGCCCCCACCGCCCTGCTGACCATCGCCGACCAGATCGAAGCCGGGCTGCGTCCTGCACTGGTCATTGGCGTACCGGTGGGGTTCGTGAATGTGGTGGAGAGCAAGGAGCGGCTGTTTGCCACCTGCGAAGCCTTTGGCGTACCCGCCATTGTGGCCATGGGCCGCAAGGGCGGCAGCAACGTGGCCGCTGCCATCTGCAATGCCCTGCTCTACTCTGCCGCCGAAATGCTGGACCCCGCGGCCCGGGGCTGGCGGTGACCTATTTTTGACCGGAATACGCAAAAAGGACAGAACTGCCGCCATGCAGTTCTGTCCTTTTTCTTGTATTCGTTCAGGGGCTCACCGGGTAAATCTCGGTTGACAGTCTCTCATTTTCGGGGGGGGGGTAACAAGGTACTTCCGGACAGCACGCTCCAGCACCGCAATGTCCACCGGCTCGGACAGATGCTCGTCCATACCGACTTCCTTGCTCTTTTCCATGTCCTCGGTGAAGGCGTTTGCGGTCATGGCAAGGATGGGGATCGTCTTGCCCAGCGGGTTTTTGACGCTGCGGCTGGGTGCACAGATACTGATCGGCTCATAGACCCCGTTGGATACCGAGGCACCTGCACTGCCCGACGCAGAACCGCCCCCGCAGGCCGTCAGGGCTGCCGATGCAGCCAGCAGACCGTGTAATGCTTTTGCGACGCAGAGAAAGCCCCGGCGGCCTGCCGCGTTTGCAGCATACCGCCGGGACCTTTATCGAATTGCAAAATACAGATCTGCGCAAGCGGGACCGCACTACCCGCCAACCATGCTGCCCCCGCGCAAAGGACCAGTTTTCCAGAGGCCGCCTGCTTCAAGCGGACGTTCAGAACAAGCTGCCTGTGCCCCGCTTGACCGTACCCGGGCAGTCTTCAAAGGCATCCTCTGCGATCTCGGTATCGTCCGACAAAACGGCAATGTTCTGCAGAGAGTAACATTCCCAAAACGCATGCTCTCCGACTTTTTCCACTCCCGCCGGGATCACGATCCGTTTGAGTGCCCAGCAATGCGCAAATGCGTCCTCCCCGATCTCGTTCAGCTCCTCCGGCAGTTGAACTTCCTGCAGAGACTGACAGTAGTAAAACGCTGCTTGTTCGATTTGTCTCACCTGCGCGGGAATCGTGACCTTCTGCAGAGAACGGCAATATTCAAATGCGTCATCCTGCAGTTCTTCCAGCCCGTCCGGCAGCTGCGCTTCCAGCAAGGATGTGCAGTTCTCAAAAGCCCCCCGACAAAGCCGTTTCAGGCTGGCCGGCAGAACGATTCTAGTCAGGGTGTCGCAGTCCTCAAACGCAAACATTCCGATTTGTTCCAGTCCTTCCGGCAGATGGACTTCCTGCAGAGCCCTGCAGGACTGAAAAACTGCCGTTTCGATGCATTTTACGCCGACAGGAACGGTGATCTGCCTGAGCGACCGGCATCCACTGAATGCGTCACTTCCAATTTCTTTCAGTCCATCCGGCAGCCGGATCTCCTGCAGAGCTTCGCATTCACTGAATGCGCTCCTCCCGATCAATTCCAGTCCATCCGGCAGCCGGATCTCCTGCAGGGCGGTGCATTCACAGAACGTTTTCTCCCGGATGGACCTTACTCCCTCAGGGATCACGATCCGTTTGAGAGAACTGCACCCCTCAAATGCGCTTTTCCCGATTTCTTCCAGTCCTTCCGGCAGTTCGATCTCCTGCAGCGACATGCAATTCACAAAGCACTCCTTTGCAATGGCTGTCACTCCGGCAGGCACGATCACGCAGGCGTCGGTCCCGTGGTATTTCTTCAGGACCGTACCGCCCTCGGCAAGGTCCATCGGGCCGGATCGTTTCACTCCCTCAACAGGGTCCTCCGGACGTTTCACGACGCCCGGACAGTTCCGAAAGGTATCCGTCTCAAAGGTGGTGTCCTTAGACAACAGCGTGATCTCCTGCAGGGCGATGCAGTCCCGGAATGCGCTCGCCTCGATTTGCTTCACACTGGCCGGGATCGTGATTTTTTTCAGAGCACTGCAGTTTTTGAATGCGGATTCTCCAATTTTCTCCAGTCCCTCTGACAGTTCGATCTCCTGCAGGGCGGTGCAATCCTGAAATGCTTCCAACTCGATCTGCTTCACACTGGCGGGGATCACGATTTTTTCCAGAGCATTGCAGCCTTCGAATACAGAACCGCCAATTATCTCCAGTCCTTCTGATAGCTCGATTACCCGCAGGGCTGTGCAGTCCCGAAATGTTTCCGTGTTGATCTGCTTCACAGAGGCCGGGATCTCGATTTTCCTTAAAGCACTACAGCCATAAAATGCAGCGCGGCCAAGTCTCTTCAGTTTGTCTGGCAGCCGAATCTCCTGCAATGCTGTGCACTCCTGAAATGCACCTTTCAGGATCATCGTCAAATCCTCTGGCAGTTCGATCTCCTGCAGTGCCGTGTCATTATAAAAGCTGTATTCTTCGAGCTCCTTCACGCCTGCAGGCACCACGACCTTTGCTTCCCTGCCAGAGCAGCTCAGCAGCGTGTCCCCCATGATCGCAAGTTCAACCGGATGGTCGGAGTCCTGTTCATCGGCAGAGTCATCGCCGACCCAGGCCCCGCAATTCGGACAGATCCGGCTCGCAAAGATCCAGCTTCCACAATTCGGACAACTCCACATAGTGTTTTCTCCTCTCCTGTGCATTCCCGCCGCTTTTGTTTCTTCCAGTCCACAGCCATTCGCCCGGATAGTCTATCCCCGACCGACTGCCGGATGTTTTTTTTAGTATACTCCCCCGGGCAGCATGCGGTCAATCTTTTTTGCGATAATCCCGGAAATTCATCCCCATGCCATGCTCAGCTGACCCACATCGGCGGCTTATCTTTTTGCATTTCAGTCAAACACTTCAATTTTGTGCATATTTTGTTGTATATAGAAAAGATTTGCAACAATTGGTACTGGTATAAGGCTTCGTTCTAACACTCTTCAAAAAGAACTGGTCGTAGGAACAACTTTTTATCGAGCCTATCTGGTTCAGCATAGAAGGGTATAACGAAAAAACGGTGACGTTCCGCATTGTGGAAAGTCACCGTTTTCTCTTATGCTGTGCAGTGGTCGTTCACTGCACAGATTGATAAGAAGGAGAACTTAAATTTCATACCATCTGATTTCATTGGCATCCAGATGCAGGTCAAAGCTGTTGCCATCAGTCGTATAAACTGTGGTATCCTGCGGCTCGTAAGTGTTGTTCACAACGCAATACTTGCCATTTTTGACATAAGCATGGACTTCCACATTGTAGTTGGAACTGAACCAAGTGTGCAGTTCATCCTCGCTGTGGGCACTCCACAAGATGGCTCGGTAAAGGGTGCGGCTGTTGGCAAAACTATACGGTACACCGCTGATATATACGGCACGTCCCTTGCCGAAATCATGCGCCGCCATCTGCACTTCCTTATTCCGTTGCACCAGCACTTCCGTGCCTTCCAGGGCATAAATATTCTTCTTTCCCTCACCGAAGTCGATGGGTTTGTCAGCATCCTGCAAGATGAAATGATTCGGATGCTCTTCCCAGTTGTACTTGTCGTAGTTCAGGGTAAAGCCATTTTCTTCCTCCACGCCCAGAACACTGGCCATCTGGAGGATATGACCCTGATATGGATGACCGGACGGTTCTCCAACGCCGATGAAGCCGCCGCCGTTCCAGACGAACCGGCGAATGGCGGAGGAGATTTCCGGGTCTTCCCACCAGATACCGCCAGTGTGGGCGGTGTCGGCATCGCCTACATTGATGATGACATCCACCGTTTCCAGCAGCTTCGGATCGTTTTTGATATCCTCAAAGCTGATAAACTTCACATCAAACGGTGCGCCGGACAGCATTTCAATCACGCCCGAATAGCTGTAGTTCTGCTTGTAGTAGAGGGCATGATGCACCATGTGACAGCCCCATGCCCGCATTTTACCCCAGCAGTTCAGCACCGCCACACGCTTGACGCAGTAAGGCGTAGTGCCCTTGATATTCTCATACAGTTCGCGGAACTCCTTGCAGACGCTCTCCACATAGTCCACAAACTCCGGGAACTGCAATGCCAGCTTCAAATAGCCGCCATAGCCAATGCGGTCAATGGGCTTGCGCAGGATGGCGCGGCGGGCTGTGACCCAGTTTTCCTTGGCTTCTTTCACCGGGTCGCCGCCCTCATGGAACGTGTCCGGGAAGAAGTAAGGCAGAAAGCGTCCTTCCGTGTACTTCACGCCCTCGATGTCGGAGATCAGGCGCAGCGTGGAGCCATTGCCCACGCTGCCCACCACGGCATCCAGCCCGATGGTCTTGAACTCCGGCATAAAAGGCTCGGTGCCGATCCAGTGATCGCCCAGGAACATCATCGCCTCGCAGCCGCATTCGTGCGTGATGTCCACCATTTCTTTGGCCAGCTTTGCTACTTCGCGCCGCTGGAACGCCTGAAAATCACGGTATTCCTTGCTGGGCACACGATACTGGTTGTTGTAGTAGCCCTGGTCGATGATATACTCCGGGCGGAACTTGTAACCCACTTCCTGCTCAAACTGATTGAGGATATAGGGGCTGACGGAAGCAGAATAGCCATACCAGTCCACGAATTTTTCCCGCTTGAGTTCATCGAAGATCAGGGTGAACTGATGGAAGAACGTGGTATAGCGGATGACGTTCACATACGGATGCTCTGCAATGAATTTCCGCAGACGCTCCATGGAATATTTGTGGGTTTTCGGCTGGCGCACATCAAACGTGATCTGATGCTCGAAATTCGTCCAGCCGTTGGTGGTGGCATTGTACATATGCACCGGGTCCCAGATGAGGTAGGCAAGGAAGCTCACGGTATACTCATGGAACGGCACCGCCTGCACGGTCACGCTGCCATCCGCATAGCTCCACTGTTCTGGCGGCACAGGCTGACCCGTGGAGCGATCCATGACCTCCCACCAGCGGGTGATGTCATCGTGATCGTTTACTTTCATCAGCTCCGGGCTGATGCCTTTCATCAGAGGGATGGTCACGGTCTCGCCGGGGGCGGTGTAGAAGCCCGTCATAATGTAGCACTGCTGCACCTCGTCCGGGTTTGCTTTGGCCCATGCGTTATCCTTGCGCGTGGTATAATAGGTGGAATAGATCTTTGCATCGGCGTTTTTCAGTTCCTGCGGAAAATCCGTACCATCGCAGTCACGGATGGCATCCGCACCCCACTTTTTCAGAATCTCCAACGTTTCGGGCACCACATCCAGGTCGGTCGGAATGGTAACGCGCCCGGTCTTGCACTTATCTTCCATAGTTTTCCTCTCTTATCCTCAATCCTGATAGGTTGCGTTGTAGATGGCCAATACTGCCAGCAGCAGTGCCACGCCCACAAGCATGATGCCAAGCCCTGCCAGCTGTCCGGTCATTTTCCAGCCTGCCACCACCAATGCAACGGACAGCACAAACAGTACGATCATCAGCATGATGCGCAGGGCAGGATGCGTTTTCCAGAATGTTTTCATGTTTTGTCACCTTATCCTTTCAAGCCGCCCACCGTCATGCCCTGTGTCAGCTGCTTCTGCACACAGATGTACAAAATCAGAGTGGGCAGCATCACCAGCACAAGACCTGCGTACATGGTGCCGTACTGCGCAGCACTCTGCTGAGCCTGCATCAGATTCAGCAGACCCACCGGCAGAGTACGGGGTGCATTGGTGGAACTCATCAGGGTCATAGAGATGATGTACTCATTCCAGAAAGACAGGAAGTTGAACAGAATAATGGTGATGATAGACGGCTTCGCCATTGGGAAAATGATACGGGTCATTGCAGAGAAATAGCTGGCACCGTCAATGTAGGCCGCTTCTTCAAAGTCGTGGGGCAGAGTGGCAAAATAGCCCGACAGCAGATAGATGGTAAAGGGCAGTGCCGTAGCTGCATACACGACCGCCAGAACGAACAGGTTGTTCAGCAAAAAGCCGCTGCCAATATGGTTTTTCAGCCACACATCACCGTCACGCAGCATCAGGAAGATGGGAACTACGATATAGTTGACATTGATGAACAGACCTGCCATAAACAGCGTGTTCAGCAGCTTGCGCCCCTTGAACCGGAAACGGGACAGGCAGTAAGCCGCCGGCAGCGCAATCACCAGCAACAGCACCAGAGCCAATGCTGTGACCAGAACGGAGTTGAGCATATATTCGCCCATCTTGGCTCCATTCCACGCATTGACGAAGTTCTGCCAGTAGAATCCGGCAGGCAGTGCCCACGGATTGCCATAGAACTCCGAGTTCTGCTTGATGGATGCCATAAACACCCATGCCACCGGCACAATGATCGTCACAGCCAGCAGGATCAGCACAAAATAGATAAAAAA
>CECA01034350.1_pt1 | contig 30085 bp, 26 predicted proteins | sample 557351 | NCBI WGS metagenome assembly CECA01 (sample SAMEA3182051, study PRJEB8094) | gut metagenome | biome: human; feature: gut; material: Stool; isolation source: human stools | place: Canada | collected 2012-03-07 | reverse complement strand
CCCTGCTCCGGCGAGGGAATGTTCCGCAAGGAGCCGCAGGCGGTGCAGATGTGGTCGCCGGAGAATATCGCGCTGTGCGTCGCGCGGCAGGCGGAGATTCTGCGCGCCGCCGCCCGGATGCTGGCACCCGGCGGTACAATCGTCTATTCCACCTGCACCTTCGCGCCGGAGGAGGACGAAGGCAGCGTTCTGACCTTTTTGCGGGAACACCCGGATTTTGATACCGTCATGACCGACGCTTCCGCCATTCTCGCCTGCCTTGCGGACGGGCGACTGGATGCCGGCAGACCCGACTGGGTGCCCGGCGGGACGGAATATGCCGGAAGTCTGCGCCGGGCGGTGCGGCTCTTTCCGCATCATGCGGACGGGGAGGGACACTTTGCCGTCCTGCTGCGTCGCCGGGCGGATGCGGCGTCTGGCGATGCCGTGTCGGGCGGTGCCGTGTCGGGCGGTGCCGTGTCGCGCCGCGCGGAGCGCCCCGGTCGGCGCGACACCCGCCCGGGGCGGGGCATATCGCTTCCGGACGCGCTGCGTCTGTTCCGGGATTTTGCCGGCAGCGTGCTGGGGTATATCCCGGACGGCATCCCCTGCCTGTTCGGGGAGACACTGTCCCTTCTGCCCGCCGGGTGCGACCTGACGGCGGAAAGTCTGAACGGTCTGCGTGTCCTGCGCGCGGGGCTGGAGCTGGGCAGTGTGGCGGGCGGTCGTTTTACCCCGGCACACGCGCTGGCTATGGCGGCGTTGCCGGTTCCGGACGGCGCCCGACGCTACGCGTTGGATTCTGCGGGCGGTCAGCCCGCCGCCTACCTGCGTGGTGAGACGGTTTCCTGCCCGTCTGAGCTGGCTGGATGGTACACCGTGACGGTGGACGGTTTCCCGCTTGGCTGGGGTAAGGCGGATCGTGGTGTTATGAAGAACCACTACCCCAAAGGACTGCGGAGGGGATGAGCCCTGACAGTTGCCTTACTCGCTTTCAAATACAATTTTCCCGTCGCGTGCGCTTGCCCGCACACGGTCGCCGGTGCTGAGACGCCCTTCCAGTAACTCGGTGGAGAAGGCATCCTCAACCAGCCGCACCACGGCACGCCGGATAGGACGCGCTCCGCCGTGCCCGCTCTGTGCGGCAGTTGCGATAAGCTCCGCGGCGGATTGATCGAAGGACAGCCCGATGTCCAGTTCCAGCGCACGGCGGCAGACTTCCTCCAGCATCAGGTGCGCGATGCGGACAAGCTCCTCCCGCCCCAGCGGACGGAAAACCAGTATCTCGTCCACCCGGTTGAGAAATTCCGGCGGGAACGCGGCGCGGAGCGCGGACAGCATCCGGTCACGCTCCGCACTGCCGTCGGCGCCGCCGCCCGAAAAGCCCAGCGTCTGCCTGCCGCCTGCCGCGCCCAGATTGGAGGTCATGATGACCACCGTGTTGCGGAAATCCGCCCGCCGCCCCTGCGCGTCGGTCAGACTGCCGTCGTCCAGCACCTGCAGGAGCAGATTGAATACGTCCGGGTGCGCCTTCTCCATTTCGTCGAACAGCACCACGGCATACGGATGCCGCCGTATTTTTTCGGTCAGCTGCCCGCCTTCCTCAAAGCCGACATAGCCGGGCGGCGAGCCGATGAGCCGGGATACGCTCTGCTTTTCCATATACTCCGACATATCCAGCCGAATGAGCGCGTTTTCACTGCCGAACAAAGCCCCTGCCAGCGCGCGGGACAACTCGGTCTTGCCGACGCCGCTCTGCCCGAGAAAAATGAAGGATCCGATGGGGCGGCGGGGATCCTTCAGCCCCATGCGCCCCCGCCGGATGGCGCGGCACAGCGCCGTGACAGCCTCGTCCTGCCCGATTACGCGCGCCCGGAGCGTATCCTCCAGCCGCAGGAGCCGTTCCCCCTCGCCCTCCAGCAGGCGGCTGACCGGGATGCCTGTCCACTGCGTCACTACCTCGGCGATATCGTCCGGCTCCACGGTCAGCGCGCCTGTGTCCTGCTCGCGGCGCCAGCTCGCGCGTGCCGCCTCCAGCTGACCGCGCAACCCTGCCTCCTCGTCCCGCAGACCTGCCGCCCGCTCAAAATCCTGCGCCTTGATGGCTTCCGCTTTCTCGCGGCTGACCGCCGTCAGGCGAACCTCCAGCTGCTTGACCCCCGGCGGCGATGTCCGTGACCGGATACGCAGGCGGGACGCCGCCTCATCCACCAGGTCAATCGCCTTGTCCGGCAGGAAGCGGTCGGGGATGTAGCGCACCGACAGTGCGACCGCCGCCGTCAGCGCCCCGTCCGATATGCGGAGCCGATGATGCGCCTCGTATTTGGGACGCAGTCCCTCCAGGATGCGCACCGTTTCCTCCCCGCTCGGCTCGCCCACCGTCACGGACTGGAAGCGCCGCTCCAGTGCCGCGTCCTTCTCGATGTGCCGCCGATACTCGGTCACGGTCGTGGCGCCGATGACCTGCATCTCGCCCCGTGCCAGCGCCGGCTTGATGATGTTGGCGGCGTCCACCGCCCCTTCCGCCGCGCCTGCCCCGATGATGGTGTGGATCTCGTCGATGAACAGGATGATCTGCGGGTTGCGGCGCACCTCCTCCATAACGTTCTTGAAGCGCTCCTCAAACTCGCCGCGGTATTTCGCCCCGGCGATCATGGATGCGATATCCAGCGTCACGATGACCTTGCCGCGGATGGTATCCGGCACACTGCCGTCGCTCACGCGCTGGGCAAGCCCCTCCACCACGGCGGTTTTGCCCACGCCCGGCTCCCCTACCAGACAGGGATTGTTCTTGGTGCGCCGGGACAGAATCTGAATCACCCGTTCGGTCTCGGTCTCCCGCCCGATGATGGGATCCAGCCTGCCCTCCCGCGCCATGGCGGTCAGATCGCGCCCGTACTGTGCCAGCGTCGGCGTGCCGGCAAGCGCCTTCTCCGTGCGGCGGTTCTCCTTGCCGTTCCGCGACCGACCGCCGGACTGCTCGGCTTGGTTTTCGTTCCCCGCACTCCGGCTCTGCCCGATGTTCTCCGCCCCCGGCGATGCGCCCAGAAAATTCTGCACGTCCCGCTTCAGCTCGTCCACGGGAATGTTCAGATCGTCCAGAAGGCGCACCGCCACGCAGTCGCCCTCCCCGAGCAGTGCCAGCAGCAGATGCTCCGTCCCGATGTAGCTCTGCCCGGCGTGTACCGACAGCGTGGCGGATTCCTGAATGATCTTTTGCGTGCGCGGCGTCATGTCGGCGGGGGAGACCTGACTCGGCACTCCCTCGCCTGCCATATTCACCACAGCCTCCCGCACCCGCGTCCGGTCGGCGCCGTGCGCGCGGAGCATCTTGGCGGCGATGGAGGCGTCATCCGCCATCAGTCCTAACAGGATATGCTCCGATCCGATGTAGGTGTGCCCCAGATCGGCGGCGGCGGACAGCGAAGCATTGAGCGCGCGCTGGGCGCGTTCCGTGAAACGGTTTGTCATGGAGATCCTCCTGCGGCAGGGGCGGAGCCGCGCGACCGGATGAAAGAACGGCGCGGGGATGCCCCGAAATAGCGGAATCCGATCGGCAGCCCTATGCTTCCTGCGACAGCCGTTCGCGCACCAGCCGGGCGCGGCTGATATCACGGTTGAAGTCGCCGGAAGCGGGCGGATCGGAGGCGAGCGAGAGCGAAGCGGGCAGGGTATCGAACAGCAGAGCGGTCAGCGACTCGACCCGGATGTCGGGGAGCAGTCCCAGCGAAGCGCCGAGCCGGAGGTCGGCGAGACAGCGGAGGCATTCGGACATCGGGAGAATGCAGGCGTGTCGCAGAATGCCGGCGGCGCGATGTATGCGGTCGGTCAGGCGGATGAGATCGTGACCGCTGACGGCACTGCGCCGGTGGCGTTCGGATTCCAGAATACGCCCGGCACAGCCGGATATCAGCGACAGAATATCGGTTTCCGACAGCCCGAAGCAAATGCGGTTTGACAGTCGGTAGAGCGGGATTTCCTCCTGCCGCGCGGAGCCTGCAAGCGCGCGGTGCAGAGTCAGTCCCTGCCGCTCCAGCCGTGCTGCCAGCAGTCCGGTCTGTCCTGCGGCTTCCAGTGCCGGGAGGAACAGCAGTACCGAGACGCACAGCCCTGTTCCCAGTTCACCGGGGTCATGCGTCAGATAGCCCAGCCGCTCGTCGAAGGCAAGGTCAAACCGTGCGTCCAGCTGCCCCTCTACGCCGCTCACCCCCGCATACGCGTCCCGCACCGCCAGCCCGGGACGGATGCAGCGCAGCCGGACGTGATCCTGCCCGCACAGCATGGCGGATATGCCGCATGGCTCGTTCAGGTACAGGGCGTGCGGCAGACTTTCGCGGATAAATTCCGGACCGGCATAGCATTTTTCGACCAGCGCGCAGGCGGCGGTGCGGGAAATTTCCGCAAAGTCAATGGCGGTAAAGCCGTTTTCGGTCAGTACGGCACCGACGGCGGATATGACCTCCTTTGCCCCCGCCGGCTCCAGCCGCGCCGGGAACGGGAAAGCCTCCAGATTCCGCGAAAGACGTGCGCAGGTGCAGAGCGCCACATCCTGCTCCGCACCGGGTATTTCGTACCATGCCATATCACCGTGCCTCCTGTTCCAGTTCCCGGATGCGGTCGCGCAAAGCCGCCGCATCCTCAAAACGCTCTGCCTCGACCGCCGCCGCCAGCTCCTGCCGGAGTGCCGCCGCACGTTCCGCCCGCTCCTGCCGGGCACGATAGCCTGCCGGAACGGCTCCCGCGTGACAGAGCCGCCCGCCGAAGGTCGGCAGGAGCGGCGCAAGCTCCGCGGCAAATACCGTGTAGCATACCGCGCATCCCGCCCCGCCGGAGGCGGCAAGGTCGGACAGCGATCCGCCGCATCGGGGGCACAGCAATCCCGGCGCACCGTCGGTCCCGACTGCGGCGGGGATCGGCAGTTCGTGCAGAACCGGCTCTTCGGGGCAGAGTACCGGCTCTCCCGGCCCCGCGCAGGCGTCGCTGAAATCCTCCAGTTCGCCGGATTTTTTCATGGCGTCGACGCACGCGGGGCACAGATTGAAGGTGCGCACCCTGCCGCCGATGTTTTCATGGTAGAAAACGGCAGCCTTCTTCCTGCCGCAGGTATCGCAGAGCATATGTACAGCCATCCTTTCCGCCGGAGCCTGTCCGAAGGCGTCGGGCGCAGGTATCCGGCTGTTTGCTCTATTATACCGCACACCCTCTGTCCGATTGTGTCGCATTGTCGCTCGCGAAAAAATTTTCCGGCAGCAGAAGGCAGAAAAAAGGGGTGTTAAAAAACCCGGAATGAGTTTTTTAACACCCCTGACGTATTGTCCCGGTGCTGTTGACAGCTGACAGCTGACAGCTGACAGCTGACAGCACTTTTTGAGCGGATTTATTTTGCCTTGTCCATGGTGATATATTTGAGGTAAGCGTTGATGAATCCGTCCAGCCTGCCGTTCATGACAGCCTCGACGTCCACCTCCTCGTAGCCCGTGCGCGTATCCTTTACCAGCGTGTAGGGCATGAAGACATAGGAGCGTATCTGCGAGCCCCATTCGATGTTGTTCTTGTTGCCCTGTATCTGCTCGATGGTATCCAGCCGTTCGCGGATTTTGATGTCCATCAGCTTTGCTTTCAGCATACGGAGCGCGGTTTCCTTGTTCTGGAGCTGGGAGCGCTCGGTCTGGCAGGTCACGACGATGCCGGTTGCCTTGTGCGTGATGCGTACGGCGGAGGACACCTTGTTGATGTTCTGTCCGCCCGCGCCGCTGGAGTGAAACGGCACGAATTCATAGTCCTCGTCCCGGAGCTGGATCTCGTCCAGATCGGGGAATTCCGGCATGACCTCGATGGATGCGAAGGAGGTCTGGCGCCGCCCCTGCGCGTCAAAGGGCGAGACGCGCACCAGTCGGTGAACGCCGTTCTCGCTCTTGAGGAATCCGTAGGCATGGGGTCCCTCCACCGTGATGGTGGCGGATTTCAGTCCGGCGGCGTCTCCGTCCAGCCAGTCCAGCAGCTTGACCTTGAATTTGTTGGTCTCTGCCCAGCGGGTAATCATGCGGTACAGCATCTGACACCAGTCCTGCGCCTCGGTTCCGCCGGCGCCGGGGTGGAAGGAGACAATGGCGGTGCTGTTGTCGTACTCGCCGACCATCAGCGCCTCGATGCGCATCCGTTCCGCCTGTGCCTTGAGGTCGGCAAGCTCGGATTTGACCTCGGGCAGGCTGTCCTCGTCGTTTTCCTCGATTGCCATTTCTGCCAGCGCGATAGCGTCCTCCAGCCGGCTTTTCAGATCCGTGTACTCCTCAATCGTGTCCTTGGACTGCTTGATGGTTTGCAGTACGCGGGACGACCGCGCCTGATCGCCCCAGAAATCGGGGGCAAGCGTGGTCTGCTCCAATTCTTCAACCTTGGCTGTCAGCGCCTGGATATGCAGTGCCTGACTCAGCTCCTCTATGTCGGGACGCATCCCGACCAGTTCCCGTTTGGCTTCCTCTAATTCAACGATCAAAACAAACACCTCGGCATTCACAGTGAATTACATATACCTATCTGATTCAGTATACCACATTTGCGCCCCGCTGACAAGGGGGAATGTTAAAATTTTCTGTGAATCCGTGGTTGACGGCTGCTTTTCGGTCGGTTGCCGTGTGTGCGGTGCGGATTTGACCTGACAGCCCGTTTTTTCCGCCGGATACCGGAATCCGAAAAAAATAAAAAAATATTTGAAAAACCCCTTGACAAACGCGCTCGAAACGTGTATAATACAGTCATTCAACACTTTACCGTGATAAAGCGATAAAGTACGTAAAGAAAGACGAGGACACACCAATGAAAAGAATAGCAAGAATCGTATGCACCCTGCTGGCGCTTGCCACCGTCGCTACCTGCACCCTGAGCTTCGCCGCCTGCGGCAAGAAGGCGGACGATCTGGAAACCGTCCGGAAGAACGGCAAGCTGGTCGTCGGCATTACCGAGTTTGCACCGATGGATTACCGCGATGCCGACAAAAACTGGATAGGCTTTGATGCAGATGCCGCCAGCGCCTTCGCCTCATACCTCGGCGTGGAGGTTGAGTTTTCCCTCATCGACTGGGATCGCAAGACCTTTGAGCTGGAGGCGGGCACCATCGACTGCGTCTGGAACGGCATGACGCTGACCGATGATGTGAAGGCAGCCATGTCCACCTCCAAGCCCTACTTCAACAACGCGCAGGTCGTGATCGTCCGTGCCGACCGCGCGGCGGATATCAAGACTGCCGCGGACTGCAAGGGGCTGACCTTTGCGGTGGAGAAGGGCTCTGCCGGCGAGGCGGCGGCAACCGCCAACGGCTTTAAGATCACTGCCGTCAAGGATCAGGCAACCGCGCTGACCGAGGTAAAGGCGGGCACCAGCGATGCCGCCGTGGTTGATTTCCTCATGGCGATCAGCATGGTCGGGGAAGGGACGGATTACAGCGATCTCACCTATACCGTCCGGCTGGCTGACGAGGAGTACGGCGTCGGCTTCCGCAAGAATTCCAACCTGACCGAAAAGCTCAACGAGTTCCTCGCCGCCAAGACTGCGGACGGCACGCTGAAGAAGATCGCGGAAAAGTACGGCATTCAGGATTACTTGATCGGGAACTGACGCGGGCGGGAACAGAGATATGCCGGGACGTTTTCTGGAACAGTTTCCCACGGTATTTCAGGCGCTGAATCAGGGCTTTCTGCAAACGCTCCGGCTGTTTGCCGTGACCCTGCTCGGCGCCATCCCGCTGGGGCTTCTCATCTGCATCGGCTCCATGTCCCGCTTCAAGCCGCTCTCGTGGCTGTTGCGGGGCATCATCTGGGTCGTCCGCGGATCGCCGCTGATGATCCAGCTTATCATTATCTTCTATTTTCCCGGCATGGTGTTCGGCAACAACATCTGGGGGACGGGCGAGGCGGGACGCTTCACGGCGGCGGCGGTGGCGTTCATTTTCAACTACGCCTGCTATTTTTCCGAGATATACCGCGCGGGCATTCAGGGCGTCCCGCACGGGCAGACTGAGGCGGGCGAGGTGCTGGGACTGACGCGGTCGCAGATTTTTTTCCGCGTGACGCTGATTCAGATGATTAAGCGCATTGTGCCGCCCATGTCCAACGAGATTATTACGCTGGTCAAGGACACGTCGCTGGCACGCATCATTGCGCTGCAGGAGGTCATCTGGGCAGGCGAAGCCTTCATGAAGGGCTCGGGCGGCATTTCGGGCGTCATGTGGCCGCTGTTCTTCACGGTGGTCTACTACCTGATCTTCAACGGTGTGCTGACGCTTCTGTTCGGCAGGCTGGAGAAGCGGATGGCGCGTTTCTCGCTGTGAGTACCGTGAGTACACGGCAGATTTCGATACGCAGTAAAAGGAATGGCGATATGAACAACACGAATCCACCCGCGCTGGAGGTGCGGAATCTCGGCAAATCCTTCGGGAAAACGGAGGTACTGCGCGGCATCAGCTTCACACTGGAGCGCGGCGCGGTGCTGGCTCTGATCGGCTCCTCCGGCGGCGGTAAAACAACCCTGCTCCGGTGTCTGAATTTTCTTGAAACAGCCGATGCAGGACAGATATACGTTGCCGGATCGTGCATTTTCGATGCATCGGAGTCGGTGCGGCGGCGTCGCCGGGAAGCGGAGGTACGCGCGGCACGGCGGCATTTCGGGCTGGTGTTCCAGCAGTTCAACCTGTTTCCGCAGTACAGCGTCCTGCGCAATGTCACGCTGGCACCCACACTGAACCGGTTGGGGACGGCGGAGGAGATCGACGCCCGCGCACGGGCGCTCATTGACCGCGTGGGGCTGACCGACAAGCTCGACAGTTATCCGGGACAGCTGTCCGGCGGACAGCAGCAGCGGGTTGCCATCGCGCGGGCGCTGGCGCTTGCCCCGGACATTCTGTGCTTTGACGAGCCGACCTCGGCGCTTGACCCGGAGCTGACAAGCGAGGTGCTGTCGGTTATCCGGGGGCTGAAATCCCACGACAGCACCATGGTGGTGGTAACGCACGAGATGGAATTTGCCCGGAGCGTGGCGGATCAGGTGATCTTCATGGCGAATGGGGTAATAGAGGAAGCCGGTACGCCGGATGAGGTGTTCGAGAACCCGAAAAGCCCGCTGTTGCAGAGCTTTCTCTGCCACGGCAGTGTATAGGGATATGGAAACAGGGCGGCTCGCAAGAGCCGCCCTGTTTCGGTTCCGGACGGATATCAGTGAAAGATCAGCAGGGAGACAGCCATGGCAACGGTGCAGACAGCGGCGCCGCCACCATCACGGGCGGTACCGATAGGACGCGGACTGCCTGCGCAAGGCAGTCCGGCAGAGCTTTTCCCTGTCGCGGCATGATTATTTCTCCTTGTAGTACAGCATACAGTGGCAGTAGCCCTCGAAATCCGGATCCTTGATCTGCTCGCGGAATTCCCGGCACATACACTTGGTGTCCTCGTTTTTGACCGTGCGGCAGGGGCAGTAGCCGCCGCGGGCGGCAAGTCCCTCCTTGACCGTCCGGACGATCTCCGGATCTTCATTGAGCCGTATTTTCATGGCATAGTCCCCCTTACCGTATTTGCACCCGCGTGCCGCCGTACAGCGACACCGGAACATCTGCATCTCCCGCCGCGCGCAGAATGCCGCGCACGGTGTCCGCCAGCACCGGCACCACCGGAAATTCGGTGTGGTAGTGCCCGGCGGCGATCAGCGCCATACCGCCGTAGGGCGCATCACAGAGCTGATGGTAGCGCAGCTCGCCGGTCACAAACACGTCCGCGCCCGCCGCCCGCGCGGCGTCCACGTCGTCGTCCCCCGCGCCGCCCAGCACGGCGACCCGACGGATGTCCCGCCCGCAACCCGCGCCCAGCAGGGCAGGCAGGTGCAGTGCCGCCCTGACCCGTGCGCAGAAGGCGTCAAAGGATTCCGGCGCGGGCAGGGAACCGATGCGCCCCAGCGGCATACCCGCCGGGTTTCCGTCCTCACCCGCCCCACTGCCGAAGGGCAGGACATCGTGCAGTCCCAGCACAGCCGCCAGCGTATCGTTGACGCCGCCCGGCAGGGCGTCCAGCCGGGTATGGAAGGCGGCGGTGGAGATGCCCGCACGGATCAGGCGAAGCACCTTCCGGGAGGATGTGTCGGCACCGTCCACGGCGCGCAGACCCCGGAAGAGCAGGGGATGGTGCGTCACCAGCAGGTTGCATCCCCGCCGTTCCGCCGCGGCGACGGCGTCCTCGGTCGCGTCCAGTGCTACCAGAACGCCGCGCACCGGCGCCGCCGGGTCGGGACAGCAGGAAAGTCCGTCGTTGTCCCATCCGCAGGACAGCGACCGCGGAATGCGCGCTTCCAGCGCGTCGTACAGCTGTTGTATCGTCATGTAAGATCCCTTTCCCGGATAGTTTACCGTATCTGCCGGGCGATGCGTGCCTCCTGCGCCGCCAGAGCGGTGAGCAGGGCGTCCTCGCCGGCTGTCGTATGACCGGAGCCGGCGCGGGCGTCCCGCCGGGCGGTCAGGGTGTGCCGGGTTTTGCAAATCAGCGCCCGGTGCAGATCCGTCTGCTCCGGCGGGTAGGCGCGTCCGGTCAGCAGCTCGGCGTCATCGTAGGGCGCGGCGCAGGCATCCGGCGCATAGGCGGCACAGACCGTCTGGTAAATGCGATGCTCCTCTGCCGACAGCAACTCGCCAAGTATGGAAAAGCCGTTGTCCAACAACCATTTCCGCAGGATTTCCGGATGCGTCATGGGCTGGAGGATCAGCCGGACATCCGGCGAGCGGACAAACGCCGCCCGCTCCAGAATGGACACGATCAGCTCCCCGCCCATTCCGAATACCGTGATATCCGACGGTCGGTAGTTCTCCAGCCCCGACAGTCCGTCGGTGCGGACGGTCAGGATACGGTCGGTCAGTCCGGCGGCGGCAACGTGCAGGCGCGCACGTTCCACGGGACCGTCCCGCACGTCGGACGCGATGGCACACAGTGCCCCGCCGGGGGACTGCACGCCGTCCGGCAGGGGGACGGGGGTCAGCACACCCGTCTGGCACAGCCAGATGGGCAGGTATGCGTGATCCGTCCCGACATCGCAGAGCAGGTGACCGGGGCGGACATAGCGCACCGCCGTCATCAGGCGGGGCGTCAGCTTGATGGGGGAAGCCGTCATGTCATGTGTCTCCTTCCGGCATCAGTGGTCGCGTTACAGAAGGGGCAGGGAAATCCGGCTGAACCGCGTTTCCCCGCCCCTGCTTTTCCGGGTCGCTCAGGTCACACTTAACAGTAACACCGCACGCACCCGGGTGTGCGGCATTGCCTTCCGGGCGACCTTTACTTCTTGTCTGCCAGATATGCGTTGATTTTGGCGACCAGCTCATCGGCGTCGGTTCCGTGGACGGCGCAGGCGTCCTCAATGGACTCCCCGCGTGCGGACGGACAGCCGAGGCAGTGCATCCCGATCTCAAAGAAGAAAGCGGCGGTATCCGGCGCGGCGTCCAGCACGTCGCCGATGATGGATTTTTTGGTAACGGTCATGGTTCAGACCCTCCTTGTTTGATACTTATCATCCCTATTATATCCGATATTTGCCCGGTTGTCCGCCGCTTTCTGTGGAGTGTCGTTGAACTTTTTGTAAAATTTGTGCGTCCTGCGGGATATTACCTGCCCGCTTGGTCTGCGATCCCTCGCAGCGTCTCCGCCTCGCGTGCAAGGATTGCCGGGTCAGCGTCGTCGCCGGGGACAAACTCCAGCAGTAACCGGATGCGGTCGCACTGCGGCACGTGGCGGAGTAGGCTTTCCCACAGGGGGCGCCGGTCGGCAAGCGGCAGGCGTGTGCCGTCCGGCAACCACGAGAACAGGTGGATTGCCCGGAGCCACGGCAGTGCCGCCTCCAGTCCGCGGAGCAATTCGTATTCCGATTTGCGGAAGTCCGGCTGCCAGTACAGACCGGCGGCAGGGTGATTGATCTCCCGCATCAGCCGGACGGCGGAGTCACACGCATCGGTCAGCGTGCCGGGATGATACTCGAACGCGATGCGCAGACCCCGCGCCGCCGCAGCTTCCGCTGCCGCGATGCCGTCGGCTGTCCACAGGCGCCGCGTGGCGGCATCCACCGCGTCGCTGCCCCGCGTACCCGCCCACAGGCGGAGCGACGGCGCACCCAGCGCTTCCGCCGCCGTCAGGTAAGCCGAGAAGTCCTGCCCCTGTCCCAGTCGGTAGTAGGTGCCGTAGGAAGCGACCGAAAGCCCGACGGCGCGGGTGAATTCACCTACCCGGCGTGCGCCGGCAGGGTCGGTTTCCGGCACGTGGACGTCGCTGCCCCATTCGATGCACGCAAGCCCCGCGTCCTTTGCAAGGCGCACCACCGCTTCGGCGGGCAGGCGCCGGTAGGTTACGGACACAAGTCCGATGTTCTCATACATGACAGTCATACATGCCAGTATCTCCTCATCCATCCGATTTTGCTTCAAGCCGATAGCGCCTGCTGCGTCCTTCCATGCCGTCCTCGCGGATCAACTCCAGCTTTTCCAGCAGATGCAGGATGCTGTAGGTCGTCCGTCCCCGGATGCCGGTCAGCCGCGCGTACCCGGCGGCGGTAAAGTATCCGTCCGGAAACGCAGTCGGCTCCTGCGGCAGGAAGTACGCGGCGTAATCCGCCGGGGTGCGCAGATCCACCCGTCCGCACAGCGCGGTCGGGATGCGCTCGTACCGGTTGGAGCCGCGCTTGCCGTCCCGCCCCCAGCCGTCCTGCATGCGGAACTCCTCCAGCTCCAGAAACAGCAGGCTGACGGTCAGGCGCGGGTCGCCGATCCAATCCGACAGCCAGTACAGCTCCCTCGCCGCGCTCCGCACATCCGCGTGGCGTGGCGACCGGCGGCGGCTGAGAATCTGTCCGCTCGCGGGGTCAATCCACGACAGGTACTTGCGGTACGGCAGGGGATGCACCACGGTCACCGGGCTGTCGGTATGCGCCATGTACAGCCCGATCTTGCGGCGCAGGGGGTAGAATCCGCCGGTCTGCACCTCGAAAATGTGCCCGTCCGGCAGGCGTACATCGGCGATCCGGTCACGCGCCGTGCCTGCCTCACCCAGCTCCCGGACAGGCACCTCCTGCCCGGCTGCATCGGGGGACAGGTAGCGCTTGACTGCCATGTGCAGACGCTTTTCCCGCAGAGTCCCGATTCCGGCATACCCCTGCGCCTGCGCCGCCGGCAGACGCACCACTTCTGCCGCGGCGGCGGCAAAACGCGCCGCCTCCTCCGCCGTGACCGCTCCCGGCGGTGCCGCGCACGGTGCCTTTTTCCTGCCGATTCTGCTTCTGCTTATGCTATCCCTCTCGCCCACGGTGTTCTCCTTTCGCCGGCGGACCCGGAAAGTCACGGAACAGCTCTGGGGAAACTTCCCGCAGGAAGCTTCCCCAGAGCGCACTGTATTTGCTTGAGGCAGCGCCGTTCGCTTGCCGTTTACGCCCAGCTCATGCCGGTCGGCTTGGGATCAAAAATGCACACACCCTTGAGGAAGTCAACTGCCTTGCGCAGTCCTTCGTCAATGGTCATGACGCTGTCCTCATGCTCAATCGACAGCACGCGGTCGTAGCCGCACAGCCGCAGGGTGGAGATCATGTCGCGCCAGTAGGTTTCACCGTTGCCGTAGCCCACCGTGCGGAACACCCACGAGCGGTTCAGCTCGTCCGAGTAGTGCTTGGTATCCAGAACGCCGTTCTTCGCCGTATTGATGGCGTCGATCCTGGTGTCCTTGGCGTGGACGTGATAAATGGCACCCTGCAGTTCGCGGATTGCCGCAACGGGATCCATGCCCTGCCAGATCAGGTGCGAGGGGTCAAAGTTAGCCCCGATGACATCGCCGACTGCGGCGCCGACTGCGGCGCCGACTGCGGCACGCAGGCGCAGCAGTGTGGCGGGATTGTACACGCAGAAGCCGGGGTGCATCTCAAAAGCGATGTGCGGCACATGGTGCGCCAGCGCGAAGGCGCCGGCTTCCTTCCAGTAGGGGATCAGCTTCTGATTCCACTGCCAATCCAGAATGGCAAGGAAATCCTCCGGCCACGGGCAGGTCACCCAGTTGGGGTACTTGGATTCCTCGCAGTCGCCGGGACAGCCGGAGAAGGTGATGACCGTATCGACACCCATCTTTTCCGCCAGCAGAACCGCATTGCGGAAATCCCGGTCGTAGCGTGCCGCCAGTTCCCGGTTGGGGTGCAGGGCGTTGCCATGCGCCGACAGGGCGCAGACCTCCACGTCATACTTTTTGAGGAGTGCCATGAAGGCGTCATACTTTGCCGGGTCAGCCAGCAGCTCTTCGGGGTTGCAGTGCGCCTTGCCGGGGTAGCCGCCCGCGCCGAGCTCCACCGTGTGGATGTCCATCGACGTCAGGATCTGCAGCGTTTCCTCCAGGGATTTGGCGCCGTACAGGTTTGTCAGAACACTCAGTTTCATGGTATAGGAACCATCCTTTCATTATTTGACCGATTTGACCGTGACAGATTTTACTCGTTGACCAGCGAGGAGGTGAAGACGTACATCCCCTCCCCCGGCTTCAGATTCAGCGTGACGGTATCTGTCCGGTTGACGTACTCACAGCCGTTGTCGCCCCACGTAACGACCAGACGGCGTTCGTTGAATGTCAGCGTGACGCTGGCATTCTGGGTGGGATCGGCGTTTACGACATAGTAGGAGTACCGGTTGTTTCTGTCAGAGAAGTTACCGACCAGGATTGCGCCGTCGTGTGCCTCGGATACGGCAGTCAGCGCACCGTAGAAGGAATCCGATGTGACGCCGAGCTCGGCGGCGGCATCCGGGAAGTTGAAGACCGATGTGGAAATATGGTTGGAGCTCAGGAAGATCTCCCGCATACCGTCAATTTCGGCATTGACGGCTTTGACCCGGTTGTACAGGTTAGTCCGGTTGCCGTTCGCATCCAGGATGCCGGTGTCTGTGCTGTCCGGGCGTCCGCAGATGCCGTTGAAGAAGTACCCCTTGGCACCCATGGCAAGACTGATATGGACGCTCAGGCGCAACTCCTCCAGCGTCGGCTCCCGCAGGGTATCACTGCCGGCGCACTGCAGAACCGGGTAGACGGGACGTGCGCCGAATTTGGCAGCCTTCATGCATCCGATCAGCCCCGCCAGCCGGTTCGTGCCGTCCGACGGGAAGGAGTCATAGGCAAACAGGGTATAATCCAGCCCCTGCCCCTTCATGTAATTCTGCACATACTGCCCGTATGTCAGATCGTAGGACTCCGTTCCCTTGAAATTCGCATAGGACGGCAGCAACCGAACCGTCATCTTGAGCTTGTCGGTGTTGAGACCGGTCCGCAGATTGTCCACGTACTGGATGAAATCCGGCAGGTCAACCGCGCTCGGATCGTCCGTGCTGTCGGGAATTGTGACGACGATGGCGCCCAGCGCATCGGAGTCGCGGGACTTGAGCAGATCGCGCAGCTTGGCGACCGTGTTGTCGCTGTCCTGCCCGCCGCAGTTGTACCACAGCTTCATCTGACGGCTCCGCGCGGCAGACAGCGACGCCGCCAGCGCCTCCGGGGATTTCCATTCGTCTGCCGTCACAACGCAGTTGAAGCCTGCGTCCTTCAGCGAGTCAAACGCCGCGCCGAACGCATTGCCTGTCTGCCCGTCGGTCGAATCGCGCAGTGCGCCGTTCGGCGTACCCCATCCGCCGACCAGAAGCAATCCGCCGGATCGGATGACCTGATTGTACAGGGACTGCAGATCGTTCCGCTCCTGCTCGGTCAGGTCGCGGTAGGGATCCTGCGTTTCCGCTTCCCCCGTCGCGGTTTCTGTCCCGACCGGGACGACTGCCGTTACGATTTCGCCGTTTTCGTCCGTGACCGGCTCACCGTTCTCATCGGTTACCGGCTCCACGCGGGTTTCCGGGTCTTTTCCATGGTAGGCACTGCCCTCCACAAAGCGCGTATCGCGCTCATCCGGGTTGCCCGTCACCTCGTGATCCGGGTGCAGTAACGGATCCAGCACGGAACAGCCCGCCAGCATCAGAAGTGCCAGCGTGGCAAGAAGCAGAACAGTCAGTCTCCTATTTCGGTTCATTGGTGGTTATCCTCTCTGGGTGGTTTGGTTTGCCCCGCCGGGGCAGAGGGAGTAAAAATGGGGAATGCCTTAAAAGCGGAAGATGTCTCCCGTTTTGGCGGAGGTGTAGATTCCCTCCAGGATGCGCGTCACGGTGAACGCCTGCTCCGGAAGAACGCAGGGCGTTCCGTCGTTGACAACGGCATTGATCCACTGCGCTGCCTCCAGCACCGCGGGATCCGCGCTGGTCACACCATCAAAGAAGGCGGCGCCTGCGGCGGAGAAATTGGGCTTGAATACGTACTGGCAGTTCTGCCGGATGCCGTTGATGCGCAGTCCGTCATCCATATCGGCGCCAGCACGGGTACCGCAGATGGTCGTGACTGCCTCACGCACGTCCAGCGTGTTGAGTGCCCACGCGGACTCCAGATTGATGACAGCGCCGTTCTCCATGACGACCATACCGAACGCACTGTCCTCGACCGTGAACTTTTCGGGATCCCAGTTGCCCCAGGCGTTGCCCTGGTTGGTGTCCTTGTTGAGCTTGTGGAAGGTCTGACCCAGGCAGTACTTGGGCTTGTAGTTATCCATCATCCACAGCGTCAGATCCAGTGCGTGGGTGCCGATGTCGATCAGCGGACCGCCGCCCTGCTCATACTCGTTCAGGAACACGCCCCACGTCGGCACGGCGCGCCGGCGGATAGCGGTAGCCTTGGCGTAGTAGATGTCACCGAACGTGCCGGCGAGGCACTCCTGCTTCATGTACTGCGCATCGGCGCGCTGACGGCTCTGGTAGCCGATGGTCAGCAGCTTGCCGGTTTCCTTCGCGGCATCCAGCATCTTCTTTGCCTCGGCGGCATTGATTGCCATCGGCTTCTCGCACATGACGTGCTTGCCCGCGTGCAGAGCGTCCACCGTGATGAAGCTGTGGGCGCGGTTGGGGGTGCAGACGTGTACCACGTCAATGGTCTTGTCCTCCAACAGCTTGCGGTAGTCGGTGTATACCGCCGCATCGGGGGTGCCGTAGTCCTGCTTGGCTTTACGGGCACGCTCCTCAATGATGTCACAGAATGCGACCATCTGGACGCCCGGGATCTGCCGGAGGGAGGGCATATGCTTACCGTTGGCAATGCCTCCGCATCCGATGATGCCGATGCGTACGGTTTTTTCGTTTCCCATGAGAAAAATACTCCTTGTTCAGTTGTACTTATATTTGTCCCGGCGGCATCGACCGCCCAAAGAGGGACAGTACCATTGTACCGCATCCGGCACCTTTTTTCAATGGGTTTCCCTTCTTTTTTCAAATAAAGTTCATTTTCGGCGCTTTGACCAAAATCTGACGGGGATTATTCGGCGGATTGCCCAACCGTTCTTCCGACTGCCCACCGGGATTTGCATCTGCTGCACGCGGCAGTTGCGAAAAGCACAAAAAATCCTTGCACTTGTTCATAAAATTGGTCTTTATTTCTGACTCGGAACGTGGTATACTAACCGGGAATACGATTCTGTTCCGACAGACGGGAAAGGATGGCAGCTATGGGCAAATATTTCGGCACCGACGGCTTCCGGGGGGAAGCAAATGCCACACTGACAGGCGACCATGCCTGGCGGATCGGGCGGTTTCTGGCGTGGTACTACGGGGGCGGGCGCGACGGGGCTTCCGGTGCGGCGCACAAAGTGCGCGTGGTCATCGGCAAGGACACCCGCCGCTCCAGCTACCTGTTTGAGTATGCGCTGGTCGCAGGGCTGATTGCGGGCGGCGCGGATGCCTATATGCTGCACGTCACCACCACACCCAGCGTCTGCTTTGCGGCGGCACGCGGGGAGTTTGATTGCGGCGTGATGATATCCGCCTCGCATAATCCCTTTACGGATAACGGCATCAAGCTGGTCAACGGCGACGGGGAGAAGATCGACGACCGGACGATACAGGTCATCGAGGACTATCTGGACGGCGGCGCGCGGGCACTGGGGCTGGATGCGGATGAACTGCCGCTCTCGCACGGAGCCGATATCGGGCAGATTGTGGACTACGCCGCCGGGCGGAACCGGTACGTCGGATACCTGATCTCGCTGGCGGCACATTCCTACCGATCCCTGCGCATCGGGCTGGATTGCGCCAACGGTTCCTCGTGGATGATAGCCAAGGCGGTTTTTGAGGCGCTCGGCGCGCGCACCTACATCATCAACGCCGACCCGGACGGACTGAACATCAACCTGAATGCCGGCTCTACGCATATCGAAGGACTGCGGCGGCTGGTTCTGTCGGAGCATCTGGACGTGGGCTTTGCCTTTGACGGCGACGCAGACCGCTGTATCGCGGTGGACGAGAACGGCGAAGAGGTGGACGGCGACCGGATCCTGTACATCCTCGCCTGCGCCATGCGGGAGAGCGGAACGTTGCCGCAGGACACGGTCGTGACAACGGTCATGACCAACATGGGGCTGTACCGGGCACTGGATGCCGCCGGCATCCGCCATGTGGAGACCACCGTCGGCGACCGCTTCATATACGAGAGCATGGTACGCGGCGGCTACGGACTGGGCGGGGAGCAGTCGGGGCACGTGATCCTGCGCAAGTATGCCACGACCGGCGACGGACTGCTGACTGCCATCATGCTGGCGGAGCGCATGGTGGACGCCAAAATGCAGCTTTCGCGTCTTGCCGCGCCCGTTGTGCTGTCCCCGCAACTGCAGAAGAGCATCCGCGTGCCGGACAAGGACGCCGTACTTGCCGATCCTGTCGTGAAAGCGCGTCTGGCGGATATCGCCGCCCGTCTTGGGGATTCCGGACGCATCCTCCTGCGCCGGAGCGGCACCGAGCCGGTCGTGCGCGTGATGGTGGAGTCCCCGTCCCTTGCGCTGTGCGGAGCCTGCGCGGACGAAATGCTGGCGCTCATCCGCGCACGTGGGCTGGCAGAGGAAGCGGAGGCTCCGGAGCGCCTGCGCTGAGCGGCTCCTGTTGTCGGAACTGCCCTTTGCGGATTCATGGATTTTCGTAGATTGCAATAGATTGCAGAAGGAGAATTGTTATGCAGAACCACATTCTTACCACGCAGGAGCTGTTCGCTCCCGGTCACACCCGCGCATGGGCGCATCTGTCGGGATATGAGTACCCTTGGGAAATTCTGGCGGAGATCAAGGACATCATCCGCGAAGTCGGCGCGACTCTGCCGCCCGACGAGTACGATCATCCCGCCGAGGATATCTGGATCGCCAGATCCGCCCGCATTGCGCCCACAGCCTATATCGGCGCGCCTGCCATCATCGGGGCGGACACGGAGGTGCGGCACGGCGCGTTCATCCGCGGCGCGGCGCTGGTGGGGGACGGCTGTGTGGTCGGCAACTCGGTGGAGTTGAAGAACTGCATCCTGTTTGACGGCGTGCAGGTGCCGCACTATAACTATGTCGGCGATTCGGTGCTTGGCTACAAGGCGCACATGGGTGCCGGTGCCGTGACCTCCAATGTCAAGAGCGACCGGACGCTTGTTTCGGTTCGCGCCGGGGACGAGGTTCTTGAGACCCGCCTGAAGAAAATGGGTGCGATTCTGGGTGACCGAGTGGAAGTCGGTTGCAATTCGGTTCTGAATCCCGGTACTGTCGTCGGTGCGGATTCCAATATTTATCCGCTGTCCTCCGTGCGCGGCACTGTGCCTCCCCGCTGTATTCTCAAGAGCGGTAAGGGAACGGAAATCGTGGAGAAACAATGAGAAGACGGGGGCATCCTTGCGGATTGCCCCCTGCTCCGCCGGGGACAGCGAGGGCGGGAGGATCCGGTGCCACCGGGGGCACCCCCCTCCTCCGAAAAATCACTTGACAATCCGCCGGAAATATGCTATAATGCCCGGCGTTGAGAGAACAGGCAGCCGTGTACCCGCGTAGCCGCAGAGGACGCACGGCGACAACGCCAACAGACAGGGCGGAATACCCCGTCTGCCTTGCCTGCAACAGCGAAACGAAAGAAAATACCGCGCATCTGTTCCACCAACCTGCGCGGTATCGCATCAGGTATGGCATACCCGTACTTGGGCATAGAGTGGTTCGGGTGCGATGTGCCCGAACCGCTTTTTTACGCCGCGGAATGTCCCGCGAAGGCGGAACCGACGCAACCGCGCACACGTCTGCCGCGCGGGGGCTCCCGATCCGCTTCCCGTAAACGTAACTCTGCCGAAAGGATATTGAAATCATGAGCCTTATCGAATTATTTCTGCTCGCCGTGGGGCTGTCCATGGACGCTTTTGCCGTTGCCGTCTGTAAGGGACTGTCCACGCAACGGCTGTGCCCCCGACACTACCTGATTGTCGGCGCATGGTTCGGCGGATTTCAGGCATTGATGCCCACGCTGGGATGGTTGCTCGGCTCAACCTTTGCGGAGCACATCACCCGGTTTGACCACTGGATCGCGTTTGTTCTGCTGGCGTTGATCGGCGGGAATATGATCCGGGAGGGCGTCGCGGGCGATGGCGAAAAGGGCGACGATTCCTTCTCGTTCAGAACCATGCTGCTGCTGGCAGTGGCGACCAGTATTGATGCACTGGCGATCGGTGTGACCTTTGCGCTGGCACCCCCGACTGTGGGCATCGGCTGGGCGGTGGGACTTATCGGAGCCGTCACGTTTTTGCTGTCCGGCGTGGGACTGAAGATCGGCAACGTCTTCGGACTGAAGTACAGGAGCCGCGCCGTTGTGGTCGGCGGCGCCATCCTGATCCTGATCGGCTTGAAAATTCTGTTGGAGCATCTCGGCGTCCTGCCGTTTTGAGGTACACACGCACGCCCCGGGGCTGGCGTCCCGCGCAATAATTCCGGATGCATACTCCGCCGGCACATCCGGGAACCGTGCGGCGCTTCCGTGATCCCCGGAACCCTGCGCTTTCCGCAAAAGCAGGCACCCCGCAGCGCTTTTTGCTGTGGGGTGCCTGCTTTTGTGATTTTTCAGTGTGCCGAGTCCGGATTCGCGTTCGGGGATTGATTCATGTGGCGCTTGAGCGCCTCAAAGGACTCATCGCTGATGGTATGCTCCATCCGGCAGGCGTCCTCCGCCGCCACATCCGGGTCAACGCCCAGCCGCGTGAGCAGTTCGGTCAGAGTCGTGTGGCGTTCGTATATCTTTTCCGCGACCTCGCGTCCGGCGTCCGTGAGCGTGATGTAGCCCTCCGGATCGACCAGAATGTAGCCGCCGCTTTTGAGCAACCCCACGGCGCGGCTGACAGACGGCTTGCTGAAGGACATATAATCCACGATGTCTATGGAGCGCACCTGCCCTTTGGTACGGGACAGAATGAGGATCGTTTCCAGATACATCTCGCCGGATTCCTGCATATGCATTGTCTGAAACCTGCCTTTCGGGGTGAATTTATCGTACCCTCCATTATATCACGCTTCTTGCCGGTTGGCAAGAGGTTCAATAAAAATTTACGAATTGCCGGCGTTTCCGGGCTCCGCAGGGATAGCCCGGAATCCGGAGCGGATCTGTGTTCAGATCGCCGTCAGAAGGACAGCCGCATCTGGTGCCACACGACGTTCCCGTGGGTGGATTTCTCCGAAACACCCTCGTCCGCAAAGCCGAAACGCGCATAGTACGGGATCAGGGCTTGCTTGCAGGTCAGTACAAGTCCCCTGCGCCCCTGCCGTTTCGCATCGGAAACGGCGCGGCGGATCAGCGTGCCCGCATACCCGTGCCGGCGATACGCCGGCAACGTATTGACGCCGAAAATCATTTGCCACGCACCGGCTTCGTCGTGCATGGACGCAGTTTCATACATCCCGTCGGTCAGATCCGGCTCGTCCGTTACAAAACCGTCCACAAAGGCGATCAGCTTTTCCCCGTCAAACATCAGCCAGAAATGATTCCCGTAATGCCGGATCCGCTCGGCAAACTGCGCTTCGGTCGCCGCTTCCGCAGGCGGAAAGCACGCCGCCTCCACTGCGGCGACCGCGGCAACATCGCGGAGCGTTGCATACCGTATTTCCATGATACCTCCTTCGCAGAGCCGGAGATGTCGGTTGACATCTCCGGCAGAGTCCGTTACATTGTTCCCTCCAGCAGCCGCCGCAGTCCGTCCTCATCGATAACAGGCACGCCGAGCGCCTGCGCCTTGGTCAGCTTGGAGCCTGCCGCCTCACCGGCGACAACATAGCCTGTCCGGGAAGACACAGATCCCGATACCTTGCCGCCCTGCGCCTTGATCAGCGCGGAAGCCTCGTCCCGGCTGAGCGTGGGCAAGGTTCCGGTCAGCACGAAGGTGATGCCTGCCAGCCTGTCGCCGGTCGGCGCGGCGGTGGCGGAGGTCAGGCAGCCTGCCTCCTCCAGCCGGCGGCAGAGCGCGATATTCTGCGGGTGCGTAAAGAAATTAACCACGCATTCCGCTGTGATTTCCCCGAAATCCGGAATGTCGCACAGTTGTTCCGCCGTCGCCACCATGACGCCGTCCAGCGTTCCGAAGTGTCCGGCAAGCGCCGCCGCCGCCACCGCACCGATGTTGCGGATGCCCAGCGCGTACAGCAGGCGTTCCAGACCAGCCGTCTTGGATTTTTCAATCGCGGCAATGAGGTTGGCGGCGGACTTTTCGCCCATGCGCTCCATGCCTGCCACGTCGGCGGCGCGGAGGCGGTACAGGTCGGCGGCATCATGGATCAGCCCTTCCCGGATGAGGGACTCGACAATCTGCGGGCCCAGTCCGTCAATGTCCATGGCGTCCTTGGACGCAAAATGCTCGATGCCGCGCGAGAGCTGTGCCGGGCAGGCGGCGTTGGTACAGCGCACCGCTGCCTCGTCCTCCTCCCGGAACACCGGCTCCCCGCAGGAGGGACAGACTGCCGGCATACGGAAGGGGCGCTCGTCACCTGTTCTCCTGTCCGGATGCGTGCAGACCACCTCCGGAATGATGTCGCCCGCCTTCTGCACGGTCACGAAATCGCCGATGCGGATATCACGCTCGCAGATAAAATCCGGATTGTGCAGGGTTGCGCGGGAAACCGTGGTGCCCGCCAGCCGGACGGGGCGCAGTACGGCGGTAGGAGTCAGTACGCCGGTGCGCCCGACAGCGACGGTGATGTCCTCCAGCCGTGTGATTTTCTGCTCCGGCGGGAACTTGTAGGCGACCGCCCAACGGGGGGTTGCGGTTCCCTCGCCCATAGTCGCCCGGTCGGCAAGCCTGTCCAGCTTGATTACCACGCCGTCGATGTCGTAGGCGAGACTGTCCCGCGCCTCGCCCAGATGCCGGATATGCGCCAGAATCGCGGCGCGGTCGGCGGTGCGGATCCGTTCCTCCAGCGTGTGGAAGCCCAGCTTGTGCAGTCGGTCCAGCGTTTCGGTGTGCGAGACAGGCGCGTGCCCATCGGCATAGAGCGCCCCCTCCTGAAAATTGAAGACAAAGACAGACAGCGCCCGCGATGCCGTGACCTTGGGGTCAAGCTGGCGGAGCGACCCGGCGGCGGCATTGCGCGGGTTGGCAAGCAGGGCGGTGCCCGCCTCGGCGCGGCGCCGGTTGAGTCGCTCAAAGACCGCGCGGGGCATATATACCTCGCACCGGACGGTCAGCGACAGCGGCTCCGGCAAGGTCAGCGGCACATCGAAGATGGTGCGGACGTTCTGCGTCACGTCCTCGCCGACTGTTCCGTCGCCACGTGTTGCCGCCTGAACCAGCACGCCGTCCACATAGCGCAACGCGCAGGAGAGCCCGTCGATCTTCGGCTCGACCGAGTATACGGCATCCGGGATCCGCTCCGCAACATGGGACAGGAATTCTTCAAGCTCTTCAAAAGAAAACACATCAGTCAGCGAATCCATGCGAACGCTGTGCGTGACCTTTTCAAAGCGGTCGGAGGCTTTGCCGCCGACGCGGTGGGTCGGGGACGCGGGGTCGTCCAGCTCCGGGTGTTCCTGCTCGATGTGCACCAGCTCATAGAAAAGCCGGTCGTACTCGTAGTCGGATATTTCCGGTGCATCCTCCACGTAATATTTTTTGGCGTGGTAGTTCAGCTCCTCGCGGAGTTTGTCAACCCGCGCGCGCAGCTGCCTGTCTTCCGTAGTGCTCATGGAAAGCCTCCTTCGGGTGTAGTGCTTTTGGTATACCCGTATTATACCCGACCGGAGCGCAAAAGTCAAGGCGGTTTTTCCCGACGGGCGATGCGGAAAGCAAGCCGAAACGCCGGCTCCCATATGTCCGTCCGCGAATTCAGTTCCTTTCCCTCCGCTCTCCTCCTCCGGGGACGGAAGCAGAGAAGAACGGCAAAGGTGATAACCGCCAGGAGCGCATTTCTTGATTCCGTCCGGTACAGGAAAACGCCCTCTGCGACGGCGACCGACAGAAGGAAAATGGCGCAATCTGCGGCACACAGTAGCAATTTGCGTGAAAAAGCGCTGCGGCTTCCTGCCCAAATCGGCAAAATGCATTGACTTTTTGCCGTCTCCATGATATACTGTTATTTGTGGTTCAGCGCTTTTGCTGTATGGTCGTTTGCTGTTGCGGATTTGAACGTCACGGAAGTTTGTTGAGAGAGGAATGGTAATCATGAAAAGAATTTTTATGTTAGCGCTCATATTGGCGTCAGTCCTGCTTGTAAGCATGGCTGCTCTGTCGGGATGCGGCGATCGGAAGGAGAATACTGAAACAGGTCAAAAGGATGGTGAGATCGAAATATTGGAATTCACCCAATTGTCTGACGGGACATATGGGTTAAAAGCCGGGAAGGGTGTGGATGTCGTAATTCCTGCGACGCATGAGGGAAAACCGGTAACTCAAATCCTGTCTAAGGCTTTTCAATCTTCAAGTATCAATACAGTAACAATCCCTGAAACTGTATCAAGTATTGGCGAGCGTGCATTCTCGGGTTGCGCCGATTTGACCGCTGTCACAATTCCAGACAGCGTGACGAGCATCGGCACAAGTGCGTTTTCCGGTTGCGTAGGATTGACCTCAATTGAGATCCCCGACAGTGTGACGAGTATCGAAAATGGCGCGTTTTCCCGATGCACCGGCTTGACCTCTGTCACGATTCCCGACAGTGTGACGAGCATCAGCGATGGGGCATTCTGCGGTTGCACTGGCTTGGTCTCTATCACGGTTCCCGACAGTGTGACAAGCATCGGCAAAATAGCGTTTTTGGATTGCATCGGCTTAACCTCAGTTGCAATCCCCGATAGCGTGGCAAGCATCGACCGTTCTGCGTTCGAGGGTTGCACAGGCTTAATTTCAGTCACGATAGGCAATGGCGTGACGAGCATCGGCGATTATGCGTTCAAGGGTTGTCCGATTGAAACGGCAACGACACCAGCGTTAGCAGCAAATCATATCAAGAACAACCAGCTTAAGGTCGTCACGATTACAAGCGGAGAGAGCATCGGCGAGAGTGCATTCTCGGGTTGTGCCAGCTTGACCTCTATCACAATTCCAGACAGCGTGACGAGCATCGGAAGGTATGCGTTCTCCGGTTGCGCCAGCTTGACCTCTATCATAATCCCCGCCAGCTTGACGAGCATCGGCGATTCTACGTTCAAGGGTTGCACCGACTTACCATCCATCACGATTCCCACCGGTGTGACGAGCATCGGCTATGATGCGTTCTCGGGCTGCACTGGTTTGAGCGCTGTCACGATCCCTGACAGCGTGACAAGCATTGGCGAGAATGCGTTCAAGGGTTGTCCAATTGAGACGGCAGTGATCCCTGCGTTAGCAGCAAACCATATCAATAACAGACAACTCAGAGTCGTCACGATTACAAGCGGAGAGAGTATCGGCGGGAGTGCATTCTACGGTTGCACCGGTTTGACCTCTATCACGATTCCCGACAGCGTAACGAGTATCGGCGAGAATGCGTTCTACGGTTGCACTGGCTTGACCTCTATCACGATCCCCGACAGCGTGACGAGCATCGGCGATTATGCGTTCTATGGTTGTCGGATTGAAAAGGCAACAATGCCTGCGTTGGTAGCAAGTTGCATCAAAAATGACTGGCTTCGAACTGTCATGATTACAAGCGGAAAGAAAATTGATGATCGGGCGTTTTCGGGTTGTAAAAGATTGACATCTATCACGATTCCCAACAGCGTAACGAGTATCGGCGCGAATGCGTTCTCCGGTTGCACCGGTTTGACCTCTATCACGATTCCCAACAGCGTAACGAGTATCGGCGCGAATGCGTTCAAGAGTTGCCCGATTGAAACGGCAACGATACCTGCGTTAGCGGCAAACCATATCAATAACAGCCAACTCAAAACCGTTACAATCACAAGCGGAGAGCGCATCAGCAATTTTGCGTTCTACGGTTGCACCGGTTTGACCTCTATCACGATTCCCGACAGCGTAACGAGTATCGGCGAGAATGCGTTCTACGGTTGCACTGGCTTGACCTCTATCACGATCCCCGACAGCGTGACGAGCATCGGCGATTATGCGTTCTATGGTTGTCGGATTGAAAAGGCAACAATGCCTGCGTTGGTAGCAAGTTGCATCAAAAATGACTGGCTTCGAACTGTCATGATTACAAGCGGAAAGAAAATTGATGATCGGGCGTTTTCGGGTTGTAAAAGATTGACATCTATCACGATTCCCAACAGCGTAACGAGTATCGGCGCGAATGCGTTCTCCGGTTGCACCGGTTTGACCTCTATCACGATTCCCAACAGCGTAACGAGTATCGGCGCGAATGCGTTCAAGAGTTGCCCGATTGAAACGGCAACGATACCTGCGTTAGCGGCAAACCATATCAATAACAGCCAACTCAAAACCGTTACAATCACAAGCGGAGAGCGCATCAGCAATTTTGCGTTCTACGGTTGCACCGGTTTGACCTCTATCACGATCCCTGACAGCGTGACGAGTATCGGGACGCAGGCGTTCTACGGTTGCACCGGTTTGGCATCAATCAAATTCCAAGGCACTATGGCACAATGGTATGCGATGGCAGGGCCTTACAGGATCAATGACCGTTGTACCGTCTATTGCACAGATGGAAATATCACCATATAAGGACACCATCCCGCCGCCTGAAAGAGCTGTCGGCGCGGCTCCGCCGGCGCTCCTCCGCGCCAATCCGGGACACAGACAGAAGGGGCATGGGCTTTTCAACCCATGCCCCGGCGCACTGCCCCGGCATTTCTGCAACTACCCATTCCTGCAAATGATGGCAATTCCTGTAATTCGCAGAAAATTCCGTGATTTTTTTCAAAAGCTCTTGACAAGCGCGCGGGAATCTGCTATAATGTGGGGCGTTGGTGAGCAATGCGGCATCGCCAAGCGGTAAGGCAACGGACTCTGACTCCGTCATTACCAAGGTTCGAATCCTTGTGCCGCAGCCATATAGTGAAGCCAAAAAAGATATCATGGCTTCGACCCCCCGAAATCTCACGATTTCGGGGGTTTTTCTCGCGTTTCCTCGCTTTTTCGCAACCATGAGGTTTGCGGATACAGAGTGCAGAAAAAAAGATATCATTTCAAAAAAACGGCTTCGGACAGGATTTGAACCCTGCAGTACCCGTTTTTAAGGGCAGAAAGTGCGCTGATTTTACGCGCCTTCTGCCCTTTTTTCGTATTTTTATTTGTTAAATATTTGTGTCTGCCTGAAAGGAGGTTCGTCATCGGTTACATTTATAAAAAAGAAGATTGCGACTGCTGCTACTGCCTGTACTACCGGCGCGGGAAATGCCGTGCCGTCCGGTGCTGCTGCCTGGAAGATAAGATTCGCACGCGCTCCCCCGTCCTCAATGAAAACGACAAAGAAATCTATGAATTCTATACGAAAGGAAAAAAAGAACATGAAAGCAATCATCACAAGAAACGATCAGACCGCCGTCCTTGAACTGCCGACCTCCCGGATGGAGCTTGCAGGCTCTTTGAGTCGGATCGGCATCAGAACCCCGGCACACATCATCCCCTGCTCGGACGAGGAAGAAGACTATATCAAAGTGAAGCTCTTCGGCGAGAGTGACTTTGAAAATGAACTCACGGCATTGGTTACACCCAAGGATAGCCTCGGCAGTGTCAACACGACGCTCGATCTCTATCGGGAATTGCCTCAAGCGCAGAAGGAAAAACTGAAGGCGGAGCTGTCGCAGAATCCCCCGCACAGTCTTTCTTCTCTCTGCCACAATGTCATGGACTTTCAACCAAAGTATGTGACCGAGGATTACTATTTTCCTCTGACGGTCTCGGTCTATGAATACAACGAGTACGGTGACCTTGACTACGATTCCGACTGCGAGCTTGACGGCAGATTTGCGGATAATTATGCCGATGAAATCAAAGCCATGTTTGATGCCTACACCGCAAGTGACGACACCGACATGGCGGAATACTTTGACGGGAGCAATTCGGCGGTCGCAAAGATCAAGTCTCTGAAATGGGATTTTGAGAGCTTTGACGGAGTCCTCTTCGGCAGAGTGCGTGCAACGCTGACCGAGCCGCTGACAGAAGATGAAGAAGCGGAACTCAAGGAATTCATCACCGGTCAGAATTCAGACGGGCTTGGCGAAGGAGCCGAACAGCAGGATATCAGTATTACGGACGGCATTATGAATGTCCACTTCTGGAACAGCGGCGACAGCTACTTTGTCCGCAATTCGGATGAATTCAGTGAAATGCCGGATACCCACGGCATGACGATGGGAGGAATGTAAATGACACAGATCAAAGCAACCCTTTTGACAGGCGGCAACCATATTGAAACCGTATCATTTCCATGTTCCGATGATGAGATCATGCGACTGACGGAACAGAATGAGGTCGGACACAAAGCTACAGTCTTCATCAATAATCTCGTTGGTCCCAAAGGGCTGAAATCCATTGAAGGCACTTACGCCAATATCCATGAGCTGAACTACCTCGCCAAACGGATGGACAGCTTTGACGGAACCGAGATGGGAAAACTGCTTGCGGCGGCATCCCGCTTTGATACACGGGACCTCAGGCAGCTGATCAACTACACCTTCAACCTCGGCAGGATTACGCTGATTCAGAACATCTCGGATATGCAGACGGTAGGAGTCGAACACTACATGGATATCCACGGCGGGTGCTGTTCCAACGAGGAATACCGCGATCCCAAACGAGCCGAAGAAGGTCGCGCCCTGCTGAACAGCAAACGCGGCATCTGGACCGATTACGGACTGATGTTCATCAATGACGAAGTACCGTGGGAAGAAGTCTACAACGGCATCACATTCCCCGAATACCTCTGTGGCGGTCCCGAGGAATCCAGTGTGGCAATCTGTCACGGAGGAAGAACGGAATTTGTCTATCCTCCGTGTGAGCAATCCTCCATTGAATTTGCCTTGGAACGCTTAGGAGCAGACAGCCTCGACGACTGCCACATTCAAATGAGCTGCAGCCGATTCGGAAAACCGCTCTCCGAAGTGATGGATCACATTCTGAACGACGAGGGCTTGGAGGCGTTCAACGAGGTATGCCATGCTGCCGCAAAAATACCTGACCGGGATCTGGACAAATTCACGGCAGCCGTGCTGTATGCAAACGCCAACACCTCCTGCGAAGTGTGCCGGATTGCGGAATCGTTGGAGCTTTTCGAGTATGCTCCGGGTGTGCGGGACACCAACAACCTCGGCGCATGGTGGCTGGAAAACAAGCTGGATTGTTCCTTGCCTTATGAAATTGACGAGTTTTTTGATTATGCGGGCTATGGCGAATCAATAGCCGAAAACAATGACGGCGAATTTGTGGAAGGTCTCGGATTTGTCTGTATGGAAGAAGGTTATTCCCTGGAGGATGTCCTGCAGGACATGGATCAGGGCATGGGCGGGATGTAAGCGGAAGCGGTTGAAAAATGGGAAGATTTATGGTATAATAGGATAACGACAAATCGGAAGTTAGTGAGGTGCTGGATTGTGAATGAAAGAGAAAAAAATATTCACTTATGGTTTGAAATGTGGCTTACAAAACAGGATTTAGGTATTGATAATATTTTTGCAGAAGATGTAATTTATACTGAAAGTTGGAGTCCAAAATATAATAACCGTCAAATCGTAAAACACTGGTTTCAGGAATGGAATACTCGTGGCAAAGTCGTTGCTTGGGAAATCAAACAATTTTTCCACAAAGGAAATCAGACGATTGTGGAG
>CECA01040247.1_pt1 | contig 31102 bp, 58 predicted proteins | sample 557351 | NCBI WGS metagenome assembly CECA01 (sample SAMEA3182051, study PRJEB8094) | gut metagenome | biome: human; feature: gut; material: Stool; isolation source: human stools | place: Canada | collected 2012-03-07 | reverse complement strand
ACCTGATAAAGCAGCAGCTCAAAGCGCTGGGACAGAAGGAAACTGCATATGATTCTGTGGTTTCTACGCTTGCTGACATTTTGGAACAGCGGGATGCTGTGTATCTTGAATACATGGTGGATGGCAGGCATCCAGTGCGTGAATACACCAACAAAGGGGGCGCGACCAATACGGTAAAAAATCCGTTGTTGGTGCTATGGGACGACCTCAATAAATCCGCTTTGGCGTACTGGCGGGAGTTGGGAATGACCCCAAGTAGCTACAAGAAGATGACAGGCGATGCACCAAAGAAAGAGAAGGTGAGCGGACTTGCCTCTGCCATCCAGTCTATCGAAAGCTAAGAACTGGGGAACGGTTCTTGAGTACGCCGAAAGCATACGGGACGGAAGCAAGATCGCATGTGAGGAATTAAAACAGGCTGTTGAACGATTTTTCAGAGATTTGGAAAACCCGTGGTACGAGATGGACCCGAAAGCCCCGGAGTTCTGCATCGGGATCATCGAGAAAACCCTCTGTCACCAGCAAGGCGAGAAGCTGGATGGGACTCCGCTAAGAGGAACCCCATTTCTGCTGGAGCCTTTTCACAAATTCATTATCTACAATCTTGTAGGATTCAAGCTGGCGGGTACAAACACAGTCCGCTTCCACGAGGCGCTGATCTTCATTCCAAGAAAGAATATAAAGACCTCTTTTGCGGCAGCACTTGCATGGGCGCTGTCCCTGTGGTATAGGAGAAGCGGATCAAAGACCTACATAGCCGCGGCAGCTCTTATGCAGACGCTGGAGTCCTTCAATTTCTTGGATTATAACGTCAAGCGCATGGGGGAGGACCAAAAGGACGGCGGTCATGTCCATATGATCGACAACAACAATGAGCATAGCATGGAGGCGGATCTTGGGGATGGGTCTTTCTATATTCGAGCTTTGGCGGCTAACCCGGATGCACAGGATTCCTTGAATTGCAACATCGCTATCTGTGATGAGATTCATGCCTTCAAACAGCCAAAGCAGTACAACCTGTTTAAGGAGGCTATGAAAGCCTATACCAATAAGCTTTTGATTGGCATTTCTACTGCCGGAGACAATGAGCAGGCATTTCTTGGGCAGCGGCTTAAATACTGCCGCAAGATTTTAGACAGAACCATTCAAGATGAGCAATACTTTATTTTCATGTGCTGTGCCCCCGAAGGGGTAAAAGACGGCAGTATAGATTTCACCGATCCAAAGGTACACGAGATGGCAAACCCGGCTTATGGAGTTTCCATCCGCCCGGCGGAGATTTTGAACGATGCTATGCAGGCACAAAATGACCCACAGCAGCGCAAGGATTTCTTCGCCAAGAGCCTAAATGTCTATACCAACGCCATGAAGGCTTACTTTGACATTGGCGAATTTCGCAAGTCCGATGTGCAGTATAGCTGGACCATTGACCAGCTGGCGAAGCTGCCTGTGGACTGGTACGGTGGGGCGGACTTATCAAAGCTTCATGATCTGACGGCGGCGGCACTGTTTGGGCGATACAAAGATATAGATATTGTCATTACGCATGCCTTTTTTCCGGTAGTGGCCGCCCATATCAAAGCGGATCAAGACAACATCCCGCTCTTTGGCTGGGCCGATGACGGCTGGTTGACTTTGTGCAATAGCCCGACCGTCAACCATGCCGATGTGGTCAACTGGTTTGTAGATATGCGCAAGCGGGGGTTCAAAATCAGGCAAATAGGACATGATCGAAAATTTTGCCGGGAGTATTTTCTTGGCATGAAGCAGGCGGGATTTAAAGTAATTGACCAACCGCAATACTACTACAAGAAATCTGAGGGATTCCGGTATATCGAAAACAGCGCAAAAAATGGGACGCTGTATTACCTGCACAGTGAGGCCTACGAATACTGCGTGGAAAATGTGTCCGCTGTGGAAAAGACGGATGACATGATTCAATATGACAAGGTGCAACCGGAGCACCGCATTGATCTGTTTGACGCCTCTGTGTTCGCCTGTATCCGATATTTGGAGAACATGGAGCGGTCTAAGAAAGCGAGGGACTGGTTTGGCCAAGAGTAGAAGGAAAAAGCCGCAGGCGAGAGCGGAGCCGCAAAAACGCAGTGCCGCATGGCTGTGTTCTGCAGATGCCTTTGATACACTGGCCTGTCAGGGCTATACAAGCTTAGCCCATAACCCAGAGATTGCCGCAGGAGTGGACACAATTGCACGGCTGATCGGCAGCATGACCATTCATCTGATGCAGAACAGCGACGATGGGGATATTAGGCTGCAAAACGAGCTGGCCCGCAAAATTGATATTAACCCCAATCAGTACATGACACGAGAGGCATTCATCCATTGGATTGTGCGGACCCTCTACTTGGAAGGCGGCGGAAACGCCGTGGTCTGGCCTGATACAAGGGCGGGGATTATCCGGGACCTTCAGCCCATTCCTCCATCCTTTGCGGCGTTTCTCCCAGACGGTTGGGGGTACAAGGTGGTAATTGATGGAAAGGAGTATAATCCGGACAGGGTGCTCCACTTTACGCTCAATCCCGACAGCCTCTATCCGTGGCTGGGCACAGGTTACCGGGTATCTCTTGGGGAGATTGCCAACAATCTTAAGCAGGCGGCTGCTACGCAGCGTGGCTTTATGGAGTCCAAGTGGAAGCCTTCCATCATTGTCAAAGTGGATGCTCTGACGGAGGAATTTTCCAATGTGGCCGGCAGAAAAAAACTGTTGGATGACTACATCAATACTACCCAAGCGGGAGAGCCGTGGCTGATTCCAGCGGATCAGTTCTCCGTGGAACAGGTGCGGCCTTTGACCCTGTCAGATTTGGCGCTGGATGCCATGGTCACGCTGGATAAACGTACAGTGGCGGCAGTGCTTGGAATCCCACCTTTTGTGTTGGGCGTAGGGGAATTTAGCCGCGATGCATGGAACAATTTTGTCAATACCACCATTATGCCGCTGGCAAGATCGATTGAGCAGGAGATGACCAAAAAGCTCCTGTATGCACCGAATCTCTTTTTCCGGTTTAACTCATGGAGCCTGTTCTCTTACAGCATCACAGAACTGGTAAGCGCCGGAGCGGAGATGGTGGATCGGATGGCACTCAGGAGAAATGAGTGGCGAGGGTGGCTGAACCTGCCGCCGGACAAGGAGATGGAAAAATTGTTAGCCTTAGAGAATTATATCCCGGCAGACAGGCTTGGAGATCAGGGCAAGTTGGTACAGAATGGAGGTGACTAAATGGAACATAGATACATCCCTGTGGAAAAGATGGAAACCCGTGAGGATGGAGATGCGCTCTATATTGAGGGCTACTTTGCGGTATTCAATACCATCTATGAGCTGTGGCCGGGGGCCACAGAGAGCATCGCGCCAGGAGCATTTGACGAGAGTGTATCCGATGATGTAAGAGCCCTTTATAACCACAACACAGACCTTGTGTTAGGCCGTACCGCTGCTGGAACGATGGAGATTAAGCAGGACTCCCATGGATTGTGGGGACGGGTGAAGATTAACCGGGAGGATACCGACGCCATGAATGCTTATGCAAGGATTCGACGGGGTGATATTACCGGATGCTCCTTTGGATTTGACATCGCCGCACAGGAGACGGACTACCGAGAGGATGGAACAGTCCATTGGACCCTCACACAGATTTCCCCACTGTACGAGATTTCTCCATGCACCTTCCCGGCCTATCAAGAGACCGTGGTATCTGCTCGTAAGCGGGACTGGGAAGATATCAGGAAAAAAAGGTCGGAGATGTGGAAGTACCAAACAAGAGAGAAACTGAAAAACATTGTGAGCCGATGAGCCGATTTGCCAAGAAGCAGATCGGCTCATTTTTTTGTGAAAGGAGAAACGACATGCTGAAAGCACTAATGCTCCGGCGGTCCATCGATTCCAAAAAGGCGGAGCTGGCCGCATTGATGGAGAGGGACAGCGAGTTTCAGACCCGCGAAGCGGAACTGGAGACAGCTATCAACGAGGTGGAGCCCGGAAATTCCGAGCAGGAGACCGCTGTTGAGGCAGAGATTGAAAAATTTGATGCCGACAAGGCGGTACACGACGAGGCCAAACAGGCCCTCAGCGCAGACATTGAAAAACTGGAGAGCGAGCTTGAAGAGATCGAGCGCAACGCGCCGGAGCCTACCACGCCCAAAGTCAAGAAAAATGAGATTATGAGAGGTGATACTAAAATGGAGACCATTGACATCCGTTCCCTGCCTATGAGCCGCCGGGCCTTTGACGCCCTGCCCATGGAGCGGCGCACTGCTATTTTGGCACAGGAAGACACCAAGGCTTTCCTTGCCCAGCTACGGAGCTTTAAGGGCCAGTCCCGTGCAGTTACCGGCGCAGAGCTGACCATCCCCATTGTGTTCTTGGACCTGATTGCTGAGAACATGTTCCGTTATTCCAAGCTCCTCAACCGCGTCCGTGTCCGTAACGTTACCGGCGAGGCCCGGCAGACCATTGCCGGCACCGTGCCGGAAGCTGTGTGGACGGAGATGTGCGGGGCCATCAATGAGCTGTCCTTTGTGTTCAATCAGATCACTGTGGACGGCTACAAGGTGGCAGGCTTTATTCCGGTTTGCAACTCCCTGCTGGAGGACAGCGACGTCAACCTTGCCTCTTGGATTGTGGAGATGCTCTCTGAGTCTATCGGCCTCGCCATGGACAAGGCCATCCTCTATGGCAAGGGCAGCGCCTCCAAGATGCCCCTTGGTATTGTGACTCGTCTGGCCCAGACGGCTAAGCCCGGCGACTATCCCGCCAGCGCCCCGGCTTGGGAGGACCTGCATACCAGCAATATCAAGCAGATCGGCGGAGCTGATGTGACCGGGGCAGAGTTTTGGTCCGCACTGATGGCGGCTACCGGCGCTACCTACACCCGCTACAATCGAGGGACGATGTTCTGGGCTATGAACTCCAAGACGTATGCCACCCTCAAGAGCAAGCTCATCACTTTCACCGCCACTGGTGACATTGTGGCCAACCTGTTTGGCAGCCTGCCGATCATCACCGGAGATGTGGATATTTTGGAGTTTATGCCTGACGGTGACATTGTGGGCGGTTACGGCGATTTGTACCTGCTCTCGATGCGTTCCGGCATGACCATTGAGTCCAGCCGTGAGGTGCAGTTTATTCAGGACAACACCGTGTTTAAGGGCAAGCAGCGTGCGGATGGTCAGCCTATCATCCCCGGTGCCTTTGTGGCTATCAACATCAACAATCAGGCCGTGACCACCGCTATGGATTTTGCCGCTGACACCGCTAACGATGCCCAACTGGAGAGCTTGGCCATCTCTGGTGTGACGCTGAGCCCGGCCTCTTTCTCTCCCACGACCTATGCCTATACCGGCACCAGCTCCACTACTTCTGCGAAGGTTGAGGCGACCTCCGCACAGTCCGATGCAAAGATCGCAATTGACTTCAACGGCAAGAATGTGCGCAACGGCGGTACTGCCACACTGACCAACGGCGCAGGCAACATCTTTTCTATCACCGTCAAGCAGGGCAACGCTGTCAGAGTCTACACTGTGACAGTTACCGCTACCATCGGCGGCTAAAGGAGGGGTAGGTCTTGGTCGATGAGGAAATTTTAACAGCGCTTAAGGTGGACCTCCAAATATCTACCGACAAGATGGATACATACCTCAGGAAGATGATCGAGGCAGCCAAGACCTACATCCAAACCGAGGGAATCCAATTAACCTGCAGCACTGGCGACGGCATGTTGGTGGAGATGTATGCCGCCTACCTCTACCGCCGCCGGCGTGAGGAAAATGTAGCGATGCCCCGGATGCTGAGATGGGCGCTTAATAACCGCTTGTTCAGCCAGAAAGCAGGGACTGCTGATGGATAATGTGCTGACTCTGATTGCTCCTATTTTGATGAAAAACGCCTTAGGGGACTATGTGCAGACGGGTGAGACGTCCCGGGATGTGTTCGGGACCATCAACTCTGTCAGCCGTGCTGAGTGGTATGACGCTGGAAGAAAGGGTATGAATCCTGAGATCGTATTTACTACGCCACTGATCAATTACTGCCATGAGACAGAGGCGGAGCTACATGGCGTGCGTTATGGCATATACCGAACTTATCTCGTACAGGACAGTGATGAGATTGAGCTGTACCTTGAGAGAAAGGCAGGCGTGCAGTGAGTGTCAAGATAGATGACTTTTTAGAAGCTGTCAGAGGTGAGTTGGAGGACTATGCCAACGAAGTTACAGAGAGCGTAAAACAGTCTGTCAAATCAGTAGCAAAAGAAACCGTTCAAGAGGTCAAAAAGCGAAGCCCTGTAGATTCTGGCGAGTACAAGAAGAGCTGGGGACAGACAACCATTCATGAGACGCCTGCTATTGTAGTGATCTCTGTACATAACCGGAAACACTATCGCCTTACCCACTTGTTGGAAAATGGACATGCCATAGTAAATGGCGGCAGAACAAGGGCACATCCACATATTGCTCCGGCAGAAAAATTTGCAGAGCAGGCATTGCTGCGGAAAGTGGAAATGAAGATCAAGGGGTGATGGTGTGAGTCTTGAAGAATTAAAAGATTTACTGGACACTACAGATTTACCGGTTTCTTACCGTGCTTTTCCTGCTGGCAAAGCGCCGTCTCTTCCTTACATCTGTTACCTTTGCTCTTACAGCAACAACTTCACCGCGGATGACCGTGTATATCAAAAGATTACGCACATCAATGTAGAACTCTACACTCGTGAGAAGCGGCCAGATTTAGAGGGGAAATTGGAAACAGTTCTTGCAGACCTCTGCTGGGAAAAAGCGGAGGAATACTTGGACGATGAAAAATGCTATGAAATCATCTATGAAATTGAGGTGTAACTATGCCTAATACTCCTAACAAGGTCAAGTACGGCCTTAAAAATGTGCATTATGCGCTCCTAACCTCGGAAGAGGACGGAACCGCCACCTATGAGACCCCTGTAGCTATTCCCGGCGCGGTCAATCTGACGATGGACGCACAGGGCGAGCCATCCACCTTCTATGCCGACAACATGGCCTACTATGTGACAGCAGCCAATGACGGGTACAGTGGTACTCTTGAGGTGGCCTTAATCCCAGACTCTTTCCGCACAAATGTGCTGAAGGAAACTTTGGATGAAACGGCAAAAGTGCTGACAGAGAATGTGGATGACCAGTCTGGGGCCTTTGCACTGCTCTTTGAGTTTGACGGTGACCAAAAGGCTACCCGGCATGTGATGTACAACTGTACATGCACCCGACCCAGCGTGACTGGCTCTACCACGACCAACACAAAGGAGCCTACCACAGAAAGCATGACCATCACTGCTGCACCACTGTCTAACGGAAATATCAAGGCCAGAACCACAGCAGAAACGCCTGAAGCCAATTATAACGCTTGGTATAACTCTGTTTGGCAGCCCGGAACCTCTTCTGGCGTAGGAGGCTGATGATGGAAAAAACAATTGAAATTGACGGCAGAGCGGTCAAATTTCGGGCCACTGCAGCTATTCCCCGGCTGTACCGTATTAAATTTGGCCGGGACATCATGCAGGATATGAAAGCCATTCAGCAGGCGATTGAGAAGTCAGAAAAGGGAGAGGAGCCGATCCCTCCCCAAATGCTGGAAGTCTTTGAAAACGTATCCTACCTGATGGCGAAACACGCGACGCCAGAGATGGAAGAGAAAACCGTTGAGGAGTGGCTGGATGGTTTCGATACCTTTTCTATCTATGTTGTATTTCCACAGCTGTTGGAATTGTGGCGGGCAAACAACACTACCCTCGAGAACCTAAAAAAAAAGAACGGTCTACCGACAGGGAAATGACCACCGCACTATTCCTCCTGCGTGCGGCACAGCTTGGCATCCCTATCCGAGACCTCGAATTGCTGACCATCGGCATGGTCACAGATATGATGATCGAGGCCAACAATGACACATGCGAATACAAACAGCTACCCACGCAGGAGGACTTTGACCGATTTTAAGGAGGCCCCACATGGCAAATAGGATTAAGGGTATCACCATCGAGATCGGCGGTGATACCACAAAATTGGACAAGGCCCTTGCGGGGACCAATAAAGAGCTTAGTCAAACCCAAAAGGCTCTAAAGGATGTAGAGCGGCTGCTTAAAATGGATCCGGGCAATACGGAGCTGTTAGCGCAGCGGCAGCGACTTTTGGCACAGTCAGTAGAGGCCACCTCCGACAAATTGAATACCCTCAAAAAGGCGGCAGAGAGCGCAGACAAGGCCCTTGCACGGGGCAACGCTTATAAAGAGACCTACGAGCCGCTGAAAAAAGAGCTGGATGATGTGAGCGCCTCTATGCGGGGCCTTGAGGCCAACGCAGAGAGCATGAAGCAAAAACTGGATGCTGGGGATATCTCCACCGCACAATATGATGCCTTTACCAAAAAGCTGGAGGATGCCCGAAAGCGGGCCAACGAACTGGAACAGGCTATGGAGGACGTCAACAAAGAGTTTGCCGGCGCAAAAATCGACCAAAGCCAGTATGACGCCCTCCAACGGGAGATTGTTGAAACAGAGAACAACCTAAAGGACTTAAAGGATGCTGCGGAGAAAAGCAGCGTTTCTCTTGGAAAATTAGAGGCTGCCGCTGGGAGGGTCTCCACAGGCGCAGGAAAGGTCAGCGACGCTTTTCGCCCAGTGACAGCTGCAATAGCAGGAATCGGTGCCGCAGCGATTGCCACAGTCCCCGCAACGGAGGAACTGCGTAGTGATCTCTCCATGCTGGATAACAATGCCCGTATGGCGGGTGTGGGCATTGATGCGGCAAGAGAGGCATTCAAAAATTTTAACACCGTATCAGGGGAAACGGACTCCAGCATTGAGGCGGTCTCTAACCTCCTGCAGGCCGGCTTTACAGAGAGTAACCTGCAAAAGGCTGTGGAAGGATTGGCCAATGCCGCCATTACCTTCCCGGATACGTTGAAAATTGAGAGTTTGGCGGACAGCCTGCAGGAAACCTTAGCTACCGGAGAGGCGACGGGACAATATGGGGAGCTCTTAGACCGTCTCGGTGTTGGCGCAGAGAGCTTTGCAGAGGGGCTCTCCTATTGCACAACCGAGGTGCAGAAACAGGATTATGCCCTAAGCTTCCTGACGGAGGGATCGCTGAAAGGAGCCTATGAGGGCTGGAAGCTCAACAACGAGGAGATGGTGGCCAACCGGGATGCCAGCTTGGAGCTGCAGCTGGCTCTTGCGGAGTTGGCGGAAACATTAACGCCGCTTGTAACAAAAGTGACGGAATTAGCCACCCAATTTATCGAATGGTTTACCAGTTTGGATGAGGATGGTCAAGCCGCCATTATCGCAATCGCTGGTGTTGCCGCCGCTATCAGCCCATTGTCAAAGGCAGTTTCTGTAGCGGCTCCCCAAATTACAAAATTGGTGGGCTGGTTCAGTGGATTGAGCACAAACGGAAAAGTCGCAGCAATAGCTATTGGAGCCATCATTTCGGTTATTGGATTGCTGATTGATTCGTGGGATAGCATGACGGGCGGTGAGAAGGTCATTGCAATTCTTGGTGCTGTGGCTGCCGCTGCGGTTGCGGCGGCAATTGCCCTCGGTGCATTTCAATCTGCTCTGTCCCTTGGCATTGCGGCGGCGGCTATTGTGGCTGGCATTGCGGCCATTATGATTGCCATCAATTCTGCTACAGAGCGGGCGCAGCAGTCCGCCCAGCAGATGCAGCAAAGTGTGCAGGCCCCCGGGTTCGCCGAGGGCGGCGTTGTGCCGCCCAACAAACCGTTTTTAGCTGTATTAGGCGACAACAAGCAGGAGCCTGAGGTGGTAGCCCCCTACTCCGCCATTAAACAAGCCACCGGTGATGCCATCGCGGAGCGCGGAGGCGGCACACCCACAACGATCATCGTTAAGGCCGCTGATGGCTTTACCCGTCATCTCAGCTTCTCCCTCAGTGAGGAAGCTACCCGCCGGGGCATCAGCCTTGTGAACGAAAGAGGGTGACGGGATGCAGATTGTCATGGATGGAATCACTTACCATCTCCGGGTGAAATTTGACACGATTATCAGAGAATTTCATATTGACGACGGGAAGAACGCAGATTATATGCTCTCTGGCTTCTATCAACGTGATCTAATTGGCACCTACTATGACTACACATTGGACGTGGAACCGGATCCGCAAAACCCAGCGGACTATGACGCTTTTTATGAGGCAATCAGTGCTCCTATAAATTACCACAGCATCACCATGCCATATGGGCAGAGCACCATCACCTTTAACGCTATGGTGACCTCGGGACGGGACACCTATCGCGGAAAGATAGCCGAGAGAAATCGGTGGAACGGGATGCGATTGATCTTTACTGCCGTTGAGCCATATAGGGAGCCGACAACATGACAGATAGAAACAAGATTGTTTACGGTCAATGGACATTTTTGGACAAGGATATTAAAAGCGGAAATATGTATCTCGCTATGTCCCTCATGTCCGATTCTTTGGAGGCCAACACGTTCTCCGCTACAGTCGAGTGTAGCGACAAGACGATCCTCGACTTTGAACGCAATGCGCCGTTGACCTACTACAGCCGCGGCCGGCAGAAGGGAATCTTCTACATACAGAGCATCACCCGTGTAGGGCCAACAGAGTACACCTTATCCGCCACCTCGGCCATCGGACTATTGATTGAGGGGCTGCACTATGGCGGTATCTACACCGGTCAGACGGTGGCGGAAGTTCTTCCGAGCATCTGCGGCACGGTGCCCTACGTCATCAAAATGGATTTGCGGGACATCGCCCTCTACGGGTGGCTGCCGGTGGCAACGCCGCGGGACAATTTATCGCAGGTGCTTTTTGCCATCGGAGCCTCCATCAAAACGGACTTGGATGGCGTCCTACACATCGAGAGCCTATGGAACGGGATCAGCGGAACCTTTGGTAAGGATCGCATGTACCAAGGACCCAGCGTGGACTACACCTCCAAGGTTACCCAAGTGGTGGTGACAGAGCACCAGTATGTGGAGGGCGGCGATGAGACGGAGCTTTTTAGTGGCAGTACACAAGAGGGAGACGTTATCACCTTCGATGAGCCCATGTACAACCTCCAAGCTACCGGTTTCACGATCTTGGAAAGCAACGCCAACTATGCTAAGGTATCTGCCGGATCGGGCACATTGAAAGGAAACGCCTATATCCACAACACCCGCCAAGTGGCGCAGGATGTGCTGACAGCCAACGAGTCCAACGTTAAAACAGTCACAAAAGCTACATTGGTGTCACTGGTCAACTCTTATGCTGTTACAGAGCGAGTAGCAAATTATTATAAATCTACACAGACCATCAATGCAAATGCGGTGTATCAGGGAGAAAATCCGGGTGACCTCCTTTCCACATGGCATCCATACGACTTAGAAGCAGTATCGTCCTGTCTGCAAAGCGCGGATATTTCTATATCTAATACACTAAAATCTGAAGAGACACTTTTAGTTGGATTCACTCCGTTGGAACAGGAACAAACCGTAACATATGATCAAAGGGAATTACTTGTTTCCAGCGGTACATGGACAGTTCCAACAGGAGTCAATCAAGTACGAGCCATTTTAATTGGTGGAGGAAACGCAGGAAATCAAGGGGGGGCTGGTAAAAGTGGAGGAGGAAGTCAAAATGGTTCGCTTGGTACAGGCGGGGCAGGTGGTCAAGGTGGAGAAGGTGGGGCTGGTGGAAAGGTGTATGACGTAACCATAGAAGTAACCCCCGGACAACAAATTGTTTATAGCATAGGCTCTGGAGGGGAATCAAGTGGCTCAGTTGGTGGTGATACAACCTTTGGAGCGTATACATCTGCAGATGGCGGCACACTGCCAAATGGTTATGTTGATTTAGTAACTCAGGAAGTATTTGCAAAATCTGGATATAGCGGATATTCAGGTGATGATGGTCCATCGGGAAATTCCCGCGGCAATATGGATATGTCGTTGCGTGTAAATATAAACCGCAATGGTGCAATTAGCTATAAAATAGGAACCACCACAAAAGGCGGCTATAGCGGGGACGAAAGCTGGATGAATGGTGGTACTGCTTCTAATGGTTCGTCTGATCCTAACTTCAATATAGAGTTAGATGAAGAAAATAAGATTGCCCGAGTACCGATTTATATCTTCTATCCTGTCGCATCTATACCAAAAGGGAAAAATGGAAATTCTGGTAGTCAAGGTGCATTTTATGGAGATGGTGGGAATGGTGGCTCTGGTGGAGATGGCGGGCCGGGAGCTCCGGGATGTTCAGTAAGTTATTCTGTTGGCTCTACATTTGGGAGCTATTCCGGCAGATCATTAGTTGTAAAATCAATAAAGATAGATTCTGTTCGTGGCGGATACGGTGGGAGTGGTGGTTCTGGCGGAGCAGGGGCTGACGGTTGTATAATTCTATATTATGGGGTTCAAAAAATTATTCAGACCGGCCCTATTGTCACCTCAAAAAACAAGTATTTTCTTGACAAAAATAGGCGCAGATTGGTGGTGTGAATATGACGGTTGAACAAAGGCTCGCCATTCTTGAAAACCAAATAGCCGCCATGGGTGTAAACACACTGGCGGAGGGAGACCCGTCTGGCTATTATACCAGCATCTATTCCGGTGAGCAGATTGACAGCGCTGTGGGAAATGTACTGAACGGAACAGTGATTATACCCTCCTCCACCAGCGGCAGCAGCAAGAAATTCCAAATTAAGGTGGATGACAGCGGCACCATCACGGCTACGGAGGTGTCTACATGATTACTTTTTCCGATTGGACCATTACAAGCTGTGGCCCAACTATCGCGCGGCAGTATGACAACCTGTCGCGGACCCTGACGGTGCTGGGGGAGCTGCCGGCGGGGTGGGAGTGGACCATGCTGGTGTCGTGCGGGGAGCTCTTCAACATCATCGCCCTCGCTCCTGTGGAGGGAGGGGTGGGCGTGACCCTGACCGATGATATGCTTTCCGTCTACGGCTACTATACCATGCAGCTGCGTGGGACGCAGGGGGAGGTGGTGCGGCATACCAACCTCATCAATGTCTATATCCCACAATCATTGTCCGGGAGCGCGGCGTGGCCTACGGTGCCCTCGGAGTTTACCCAGATGGAGGAGCGGATCACGGCCATCAACGACAACCCGCCTAAGCCCGGAGATAACGGTTTTTGGATGATCTACAACCCGGACAAAGGGAATTATGAGGAGAGTGACGTGCCTCTTCCTGCGGGAAGTGGAATGGGTTACGAGATCGGCCACGGCCTAAAGGTCATAGACAATACCCTTGAGGTGGACGCTGCGGAGAAGGTGGAGCAGGACAACACCCTCCCCATCACCTCAGCAGCGGTGTATACCACTGTGGGCAACATTGAAATTCTGTTGGGCACCATCTGAAAGGAGAGAGAGACATGAGCATCGCAACGGAAATTTCCCGGATTCAGACTGACCGGAATACCATCCGCAATAAGATGATTGAGTTTGGCTTGGCGGAGTCTGCTGCCAACCTTGACACACTGGCCGCTGCAGTGGAAGGTATCGCCAACTGCGGGGCGGTGAGCGCACAGGTGCAGGAGGGGGACACCTATACCATCCCTAAGGGCTACCACAACGGATCGGGCACCGTCTCTGGCGTGGCCGGCGGGGGAAACTACAACCTCCAGAGCAAGAGCGTTACCCCCACCAAGCAGCAGCAAAATATCACCCCGGATTCCGGGTATTACGGCCTGTCTGACGTAACAGTGGCGGCTATCCCAGCGGCCTATCAGGATGTCAGCAGTGTGACAGCCGCGGCGGGGGATGTGCTTACGGGTAAGGTGATCGTCACCGCCGACGGCAAGGTTACCACCGGCACCATGACCAATAACGGCGCGGTCAGCAAGGTTCTGACAGTCGGCGAACCGATCTACACGGTACCAAAGGGCTACCACTCCGGGACTGGTACAGTTTCCATTGTACCGGAAGCCAAGACAGCCACACCCACCAAGGCACAGCAGACTGTAAGCCCCACTGAGGGTAAGGTCCTGTCCTCTGTGACCGTGGAAGCTATCCCCGCCCAATATGTGGACACCAGTGACGCCACGGCGGCGGCAACCCAGATTCTGGACGGCGCTACGGCTTATGTGGACGGGGAGAAAGTGGAAGGCACTATGGCCAACAATGGGGCGATCTCCGGTACGTTTGACGGCCTCACAACAACCTCCTATTCTGTGCCTGCCGGTTATACCACTGGCGGAAGCGTAAGCCTGACGGGTGATATTGAAGAGGCCCTCGCAGCCATCTGAGGAGGTGCGGTAATGAGTATTCAAAGCGAGATTGACCGCATCAGCGGAAACGTGAGGAATACCCTCTCCGCCATTGAGCAGACCGGAGTCACCGTGCCGGAAGATGCAAACAGCGATCAGCTTCCCTCTTTGACCACGGCCTTGGCCAATACCAAGCAGGATAAACTGACCGGTACGGAGGGGCAAATTGTAGGCTTTAACTCTGCTGGAGTGGCTGTTGCGCAGGATGCTCCTGCATCTGGCATGACACAGGAACAGGCCGATGCACGTTACTTACAACTTGCCGGCGGAACCATGAGCGGTCAGCTGCAGTTTAGCCAAACGGAAGGAACGATCCTTCAGTTTCCTGTGATGGACACCACCTTCTCCATCCGCTTATATGATGATCCATCAGGAATGGGCGGAGCGGGGTCTCAAAAGGTGCGCATCGGAACCGATTCCGTCTACATGGAGATAGAGAATGACGGGTCCAATTATGTACAAGCGCTTACCTTTAGCGTCCCCTTGTCCCTCTCCGGCCTGAGCCTCAACGGCAACACGATTAGGGGAGTGGGTGCACCTACCCTCAATACGGATGCCGCCAATAAGCAGTATGTGGATACGGCGGTGGCCGGGATTACGCCGGGCATGTCCCAAACAGATGCCGACGCTCGTTATGTACAACTCACCGGCGGGACCATGACGGGGCAACTGATGCTGAGCGCGGCGCCGACCGCTGCACTTGGCGCAGCAACGAAGGGCTACGTGGATGGCGCCGTCGCCGCCGCCATTACCGGCGCGATAGAAGGGAGCTATTGATATGGCGACACACACGACTTTACAGGGGCTGTTTACGGCCATTGCCAACGCGATCCGGGCCAAGACAGGCGGGACGGCGCAGATTGTGGCCGACCAGTTCCCGGAAGAGATCGCCGCAATCGAGGCGGGATTGGACACCAGTGACGCCACGGCGGCGGCCGGCGATCTGGCCAGCGGAAAGACCGCCTACGTTAAGGGGCAGAAGATCACCGGAACTGTGGCCACAGTGGCAAACGGCAGCTTTGTTATGGTGGACTCCAGTGCTTCCGTATACGAGAACGGAAGCAGTATCGAACTGCGGGGCACTGTTTCTACCGCACGGCTGTTCCGCTCGGGCAGCAAGACGTATCTGCGCGCAAGCTCTTCCCAGTTCGGGGACGCACAGCCGGACGACGTCAGAGCCGGAAAAACTTTCACCAGCTCAGCGGGGCTGTTAGTTGACGGCACCGGACAGCCGTCAGGTGCTGTTGCGCTAAACGGAATAAATCAAATTAAGACTTGCATCAGTTATCCTCTGATCCTTGATGGGAATGGAAACGAGTTAAACAATCAAGTGGTAGAAGATGTACTGCCCGATCTTGCACCCGGCTCTACTGTCTACTTTCTATCAGACACCTATTGGAACCCATATACCATGCAGTTTGCCATAACAGACCAAAACAACACGATACTAAGCGTTGCCGTAAACTGCGATACAGAACAAACCCCCGTCTCTGATAGAGCGAATGAATACCCAACCTGTGTTGGACTTACGGTTCCAAACATAGGGGATAACTTCTATGTTCTGGCAATCGTTTGAAGACAAGCAGACAGGGGCTGTACGCCACGCTTGGTAAGCCTATCGCACGGTCTACAGCAGGGGAGGCGGCAAAAGAAAAAGCTCCCCCCTGCCGACGAGGACGACAGGGGGGATAGGGTGAGATAAAGACAGCCGCGGATGTAGAGTAAAAAAGAAAACCAACAGTATCTGGATATTTTGAGGAGATCGTGAAACACGAAACGGCTTGCGACGAATCGGCTGTCTTAACAAAAATTTAGCACAGCTGACGGCCACAGTCAAGAAAAAGGAGACAAAAAATGACAGAAAGCGTGATCGTTGCCCTGATTACCGGCGCTCTCACCCTGATTGGCGTACTGATCGCCAACTCGAAGCAGCAGGCGATTACCGATACAAAGATCGAGGAGCTGACACGAGAGGTCCGGGAACACAACAATTTTGCCCGGCGCATGCCCGTGGTAGAGGAACAAATCAAGGTCATCAACCACCGCATTACCGACTTGGAGGAAAGAGGCCTTTGAGGGCGGCGAAGAAAACCACCAGCAAGCTCATTGTGTGGGCCTGCCTGCTCAACGGCTTTGCGTGGGTGTGGTGCAGCTACTTATTGGCCTACTTGGGCCGCTCAGAGATCGCGGAGAGCCTCAGTCAGGTGGCCCTCACCGAGATTGTGGCGGTGGTGCTGACCTACTCCGTCAAGAGCCTGATGGAGAACCTCAGCAAAAACAACTCGTGGCCGGACAAAACAAAAGCCCCGGTCAACGACGACCGGGACGTATAGCACAGATTGACAAAAAGCGGCGCGCTATTGTAGAATAGGACAGGCGCTGCCATAACGGTAGGCGGTTTGTCCACTTCCCGATGGAGGGAGGTGGTGCCGATAGTTACATATGATGGGCTTTTTGCCTATACACTTGTACTCTTAGGCATAGCAACCCTGATTTTTCAGGTCTGCAAACGAAAATGACCGCCCAGCCTCGCAAACTGACGGTCATTTTCTGATCACAGTATAGGGGCAAACCGCTTATCGGCAGCGCCCTTCTTATCTCTATTATAGCAAGCTCAGCCGCTTTGTCAAGTGCCCAGAGGGTACAAGTGCCCTAAAGGGTATGAACATGACAGGGCGGCTTTTTTGCTGCTCAAGAAAGGGGAAACAGACCATGAATGAAACCATTATGAAACGGCTGGCGGCGCTGCTGTCGGTGAAAAGCATTGTGACCATTGTTTTGACGGCGGTGTTCGCCTATCTGTCCATTGTCGGTGTGGTCAGCGGTACGGACTTTTTAACGGTGTTCCTGATGGTAGTGTCCTTCTACTTCGGCACCCAGAGCCAGAAGGTGCAGGACGTTATCAGCCAAGGGGCGGAGACGGGGGAGGAGAGCAGATGAACGGCGCGGTGGTACACGCCTACAGCAAGGCGAAGGACGGGAACGTCTATCTCTCCCAGAACTTCCGGGCGCGGGAGTTTGCCTGTAAGGACGGCAGCGACGCCTTCTTTGTCTCCTCTAACTTGGTGGAGGTGCTGCAGAAAATCCGCTCCCACTTCGGCGAAGCGGTGACGATCACCTCCGCCTACCGGACGGAGAGCCACAACAAGCGGGAGGGCGGGGCCTCCAACAGCCAGCACCTCTACGGGCTGGCGGCAGACATTATGGTCTCCGGCGTGGCGCCGGAGCGGGTGGCTGACTACGCGGAGACGCTGCTGCCCAACACCGGCGGCATCGGGCGCTACAGCTCCTTCACCCATGTGGATGTGCGAAAGACAAGAAGCAGATGGAAGGGGTAACGTATTCATCGGGAGGCCAGAAATCAGATAGATCGGCGTTAAAAGAGGCCGGGGATTGCTCCCCAGCCTTCCGTTTTAGTTCTCTATGCCTAACAACCACAGTGGGCTTACCTTTAGTGAGGAAGCAAAAAGCGGAATTTCAAAATCAGGAACCACCCGCTGGCCACATTCGATTCTGCTGATAGCCTTTTGTGTAAGAGAATGGCCGCTCAACTGAATTTTGGCCGCAAGCTCCTCCTGCGATAAACCAGCACGTTCTCTGGCCTGCCGCACTCGTGAGCCGCAGATGTTGCATTTTCCATCTAAAGTTAGTAAACGCATACTATCATCCTTATCCTAAAAATGACTATTATTTCAGAATTGACAATAGCATGTGTTATATGCTAAAATTATCCCAAGCAACGATGAATGAGGGAGAGAAGGGGGGTGAGAATGTGATGATGAATCCGCAAAAAGAAACTGCCCGCCCCAGAGGGACGGACAGCGCAAGAGTGATTCAGGTTATTGTGACAGAAGCCATTGAGGGACGCGGCATTGAAGCAGATCCCGTACGAAGTGTTCTGCAATATTGGAGCTTAGATGGTGAGTTATTGGCTAAGGTTGACCCTGTTTCTTAATGGAAAGGGCCTCCTCTGTAATTAATTCCATCGAAATCCAATATACAGATGCTTTAATAAAGTTTTTCATATCGCTAATATCTTTGTCTTCAAAGCGTTGTACGTAATGGGTTTGGTCATTCCCAAGCCAAGCGCTGCGGGATGCCACAATTTTTAGCTTTTCATTACTTACTTTATTTGCTACGCAGTTTCCAAGCTCCATTTTTTTAATTGTTTCAGCATCATCTGGGGTTTCATATATCAAAAAGTCTTTTATAAGAAATTCGAGTGCCTTGCGATATCCAATTCCTGCAATTTCATCTAAGCCGGAGGATTCGGCGGCAAGAGCTTGGTTATAGATTTTCACAAATTGAGGGGATAGCTGACAGATTTCGTCGTCAAAACGCTCTTCATGAAATCTAACTGGCTCAGTATGCAAAATTTTTGCTTGGAATGATTGCGGTACACCAACTGAACTTTGACGAAGAGAACATTCATGCAGCGTTAAAAACGTTTGATAACAGTGCTTGCATAAATAGAGGGCACTCAGGAACCAATTTTTTCCCTCGTCCTTGTATGCACCACAGTAAAGCTCTTGAGGTTTTACTGCGTGCTTGCATAGTGGGCAGATAGCAGGTTCATCAATCTGCCCATGATATTTAGCGGCACCGTTGCTGTCAAATGAAAATGATTTTTCTATCAGCATAAGCTCTTCCCTCCTTTTTCGACATTTTACCACGTATCGGAGAGAAGGACAAGCGGGCTGACTTGATTTGCCGATCTGATAACCAAGAGACATGAAGGAGGGGAAAGAGATCAAAGCTCTATGGTGTTACTGTAGACTACCTGCTTGCAGAAGAGGATACCACAGAATTATTACAAGAAACCGGACAGTGAAAGGAGGGCATGACAGATGCCGAAGCGCTGCTCATCTCCAATCGATCAAATGAACAGGGCATTTCTGCGGGGGCTTGCCGTGGGACAGGCCCTTCGCGGGGAGAAAAATATGGATACGGTGCGGTATGTCACAGTGGCCGCCAGCGCCTTTTACCGGAAGCTGAAGGACCCGGGGAGCTTTTCCGTGCGGGACGCCCGGATATTGGCGCGGCGCTATTTCAACGACCGGCAGCTGTGCGAGGCCTTTGGCGTGGAGTACCACGGCGCCACGGCGGAGGACGGTGACACGAGACGATGAGACGCAGCGGGGAAAACAGACGGTCACGCCGCGGGCGGCAGGCGCTGCAGGCCACGGCAAAGGCGGTAGTGATCGGCACCATGATTGGCGCAGTCGGGTTTTGTGCTGGGATGCTGACCCGGGGGGAGTGAGGTTTTGAAATGGGAAGATTTTTTGCACCAGACTTTGGAGATTTTGAAATCACGGCATTCTATTCAGATAATGAGATTTACTGCCGAGAAGTACGTTTTGCAATCCCAATTGAGAAGTGGTCTGAATTTGAAACGTCACCCATGTATCAGCGGTTAGTGGACTATGTTCACAGCCTACAAATTCAAGAAAGACCGCCTCAGCATCATGGGGGCGGACTCGAATGGGAAATCGATGGGTCGTCACTCCATTCCATGATTCCGGTTCCCCGCGAATCTTTTTGGGCAAAAGTTCGCAGACGACTCCATGGAAACGGACCTCTCGAATTACAAGTGGGCGGTCAGAGTTATTCTGAATCACCAAAAAGAAACGGGTAGATGGTCCGAAATCAGCATAATCGATGACGGAAACGGTATAGTGTTCTCTTTTATTGGCCCAGCCATAAAAGGCAAGCCAGAGTGCGAGGATAAAACCAGCTACACCGGCAATGTCAACCATTTTATCCAACATAAAATCATCTCCCCATTCATACATCGAGGTGAAAAAGATGGAAAAAAAGATACAAACCGGATTAAGAATACCAGAAGAACGATATGAGGAAATCTCCAAAATTGCTAATGAAGCCGGAGTATCGCTTAATTCTCTGCTATTAGTCTTGATTGATTTGGGGCTAACGCTTAGAAATGGGCGGTTCACTATTGAGCATTGATTGGCCCATTTACTTCTTCATATTCTGCAACATATTTCTGTGCTGCATATTCAAGCAAATTATTGAGGGAACGATTTTCTTTCTCAGAAATAACTTTCAACTTTTCATAAAGTGGCTCAGCCAAACGTAAGCCAGTTTGAATCTTGCTCGTTGCCATTGTTATCACCTCTTTAGCAGAATGTTAGCATATTTAACATTGACATTCTACTCCCATAGTGCTAACATAGTGTTAGCACTATTTAAGGGGGAACACATATGACAATCACACCAGAAGTACGGACTGAGCTATTAGAAATGCTGCGGCAGGAGCTGGCGCAGGAGGAACGGCGGAAGAAGGAGAACCGCACGGCATATCGGCGGGTCTGCAAGGAGTTTGAGCAGGAAATGGCGGCCTACGATTACGTGGAAACACATTCAGGCTACCGCAATGATGGAAGCCGCTGGGAAAGCAATACAAGACACAATATGTCTTGGAAGATTCGGGATGCGGTTGGGACGCTTCTGCGGGCAGTCTATCAGGTGGATGCCATTGCGAAGCTGCCGGAGGAGCACGAACAGGATATGAAGGAGTTTATGGCAAACATTTTACAACTGATGAAGTCGTTTAAGGATGAGCATGGAAATGACAAGAAAACAAGTTAAAGCCCGGCGCAGGGCATTGTATGCGCTGATCGGGACGGCCCTGTTGGCCGGGTTTGCAGCGGGATATGTAACCGCTCACGCGATAGAAAAGCCGCCCGCAGACACAAAGAACGCGGCGGCGTACATACCGGAGAAGCAGGAGATCACCGTCAGCAAAGCGGCGATGTTCGAGGCGGCGCCGGTAGAGCTCGAGGAACCGGAGGAGCCGGCGGAACCGGAGCGGCGCTACCACGGCTCCTGTCGGATCACGGCGTACTGCGCCTGCAGCGTTTGCTGCGGCGAATGGGCCAGCAGCCGCTCCTTGGATGAGAACGGTGATCCCATCGTCTACGGGGCCGGCGGCGAGGAGCTGATCCCCGGCGTGTCGGTGGCTTGCTCCCTGCCCTATGGCACCAAGTTGCAGATCGACGGCCTGCCGGGGACCTACATCGTGCAGGACCGGACGGCGGAGTGGGTTCAGGACAAATACGCCGGCATGACCGTGGACATCTACATGGACAGCCACGAGGCCTGCTACGAGCTGCTCTCTGGTATGCCGGAGTGGATGGACGTCTATATCGTGGAGGGGTGAGTCATGTCCAGAAAATATCCCTTTTGCGACAACTGCGGTGCTGAGATTAACCCGAACAAATATGAGGATTGCGAAAAATGCTATATCAGCGGTGGCCAGACATTGTGCAGAGACTGCTTTTTAGAATTTTCTGAGGAGTATCTTCGCCTTAACATAGACGACTTTGCAGAACTGGTTGGCGTTATGGTAAGGGGGACAGAGTAAGTGAACATTTACGAAAAAATCACAGCCATCATGAAAGATGTGCAGTATCTGGCCAAGGACGACCATGTGGAGTTTGGTTCTACCAAATACAAAGCCCTTTCAGAAGAAAAGGTAACGTCTATTATGCGTTCTGAGCTGCTGAAATATGGGCTTGTGGTATATCCCATTTCTCAAGCAGCCAACAGGACAGGAAACATCACTCATGTGGATGTAGTGTACCGCATGGTCAATGTGGACAACCCAGAGGAATACATTGAGATTTCCTCCTGCGGCGACGGAGCCGACACACAGGACAAAGGCTCCGGCAAGGCCATGACTTATGCCTTTAAGTATATGTGGCTGAGAACCTTTGCCCTGCCCACCGGCGAGGACCCGGACAAAATCAGCAGTGCAGAATTGGACGCGCAGCAGGAATCTGAGACAAAGGAAATCACACAAACAAAATGCGAGAACTGCGGCAAAGTCATTAAGGATACCAAAAATATGGCGGGTGAGCTTTGGAAAGCGAGTGATATTGCTGACTACACCAAACGCAGGTATGGAAAGTCCCTTTGCATTACCTGCATGAATAAGGCGATGAAGAATGGAACTGCAGTTTGACGGCCAGAGGATTACCTCGGATCAGGACGGCGTTTGGCTGTGTCTGCGGGTGCGGGATGTAACGGCTGCCAGAGGCTTTGTGATGAAAGCGAAGGGGCTCTACACCGCAAAGCTGTCTAAGTTCCGAAAGAAACGGAGCAACGACGCCAACGCCTATTTTTGGGAGCTGTGCGGAAAGTTAGCTGCCGCCACCAGAATTCCAAAAGAGGAAATCTACCGCAGCCTTGTAAAGGAGATCGGGGGCAACTGCGAGACCTTCCCCATCCGAAACGAAGCGGTGGATACCTTCTGCAAAAACTGGGGAGACGGCAAGCTGGGCTGGGTGACGGATCATTTAGGCCCAAGCAAGCTGCCGGGGTATACCAATATCTGCGCCTACTATGGCTCCAGTACTTATGACACCGCGCAGATGTCACGTTTGATTGACCTGATCGTACAGGAGTGCAGGCAGCAGGATATTGAGACATTGACGCCACTGGAGCTGGCGCGGATGAAGGAGGAGTGGGGCCATGCACCGGCAGACTAAAGCAACCAGTATATCAAAGGCAGTGAAGCTTGCAGTATACAGAAGGGACAACGGAAGGTGCGTCCTGTGCGGGTCTCCCTACGGCGATCCAGTCGCCCATGTAGTCCGAAGGAGCCAGCTTGGGAAAGGGATCGAGGAGAACATCGTCACATTGTGCCCGGCGTGTCACCGGGCCTACGACGAGGGGGGCAATCTTGAGAAATTTGGACGCGGCACCACACGGGAAAGCCTGTATTGCTATTTTGTGGCGTATCTAAAAGGTTTTTACCCGAACTGGAACCGGGAGGACATGATCTATCACAAAGGAGGAGACTATGGAACAGCTGTTGGTCACAAGGAGTGAGGCGGCTCAAGCCCTGAGCATCAGCGTGGATACGCTGGATCAGCTGGCAAGGGACGGGCGGCTCAGAAAAATTACCATCGGCGCACGAACCTATTTCAGCCCGGAGGAGCTGCGGGCCTTCACTAAGAAGGAGGGAGCGCTATGCTGAACATAGTGGCCCTGCAGGGGCGTATAACCAAGGACCCGGAGCTGCGCAAAACAGCCGGCGGCGTCAGTGTTACCTCCTTTACTCTTGCTGTGGAGCGGGACTTCAAGGAGAACGGGGAGCGCAAGACGGACTTCATCGACATTGTGGCATGGCGGCAGACTGCGGAATTTGTCTGCGCCTACTTGGGAAAAGGCCGTATGGCTGCCGTTTCCGGGCGGCTGCAGTTCCGGGACTGGACGGACAGGGACGGAAACAGCCGGAGAATCGCGGAGGTACAGGCTGACAGCGTGTACCCCATGGACAGCAGGCGGGAGGGAGGCGCCGTCTGTGACGCCGACAACTCCCGGTCCGCCGCGGTGGGCAGCGGCTATGGACGAAGGAACGGCTCCCCGTCCGGCTTTTCCGAGCTGGATGAGACCGACGGGGAACTGCCGTTTTAAGGCGGTGAGCATATGCCGATGAACTATACACCCATCCCAAACGAATTTTTGGAGGAGATGGGGGAACTCTCAGACGCGGAGTACGGGCGGCTCATCAGATGGTGCCAAACCTACAGCATCACCGGGGAATCGCTGGAACTGCGCGGCAACGAGCGGTTTTATCGCAGGCGCTGCCAAATGCAGATGGACAAATATCGCGACCACTATGCGGAGATTGCTAAGAAACGGTCGGAATCCGGCAGAATCGGCGGACAAGCAAATGCTTCCAAATGCAAGCAAATGCAGGCAAACGGAAGCAAAAGGAAGGAAACCAAAACCAATACCAAAACCGATAGGGATACTCCCCCTCCTAACGGAGGGAGGAGTGATCCCCCCCTATATCCCCCTGGCGGATTTGACGCATTTTGGGCGGCATATCCGCGAAAGGTGGGAAAGGAGGCGGCAAGAAGGGCCTTTGCCAAGGCGAGGACAGACCTTGACACACTGTTGGCGGCAATAGAGCGGCAGAGGGGGTCTGCCCAGTGGCAGAAGGATGGCGGACAGTATATCCCCAACCCCGCCACATGGCTGCAGCAGGGCCGCTGGGAGGATGAGCTGTCCCCTGCACAGGGGCCGCGGCGGCGGAAATCTTGGGCGGAGCTTGCGGAGGAGCTGGACAAGGAGGGCTTATGACACGGAGACAAACAGGGATCATTATGGACATTCTCTCCACGGCGTATCCGCAATTCTACGCGGGAGCGGACGCACCGGACCCGGCCAAGACTATGGCGCTGTGGGCAGAGATGTTTGCGGAGGATGATGTGGTCATGGTGGCTGCCGCGGTGAAGGCCCTGATCGCCACGGACGAAAGGGGATACCCGCCCCACATCGGCGCGGTGAAGGCCAAGCTGCGGCAAATTACAGCAAAGCCGGGCCTCACGGCACAGGAGGCGTGGAACTTGGTGGCAAAAGCGATCCGCAACAGCGGCTATGAGAGCCGGGAGGAGTATGCCAAGCTGCCGCCAGAGCTCCAGCGGCTTGTGGGCTCGCCAAACCAGCTCAAGGACTGGTCACAGATGGACAGTGAGACGGTCCACAGCGTGGTAGCGTCCAACTTCCAGCGCTCCTACGCGGCCGAGCAGAAGCGGCAGGAGAGCGACAGGGCGCTGCCCAGCGACGTCAAGGCGTTGGTGAGCTCCATGGCGGAGAGGATGGCGCTGCAGGAGTAGCTTTACCATGCAGGCGGTTTGGGCGGCAGCATCCAAGACTACTACACACTGCTGGAGCAATCCGGCTACAGGGAGGATATATGAACAGCAAACAGAAAGGCAAGCGCGGGGAGCTGGAGTGGAGGGCGGTCTGCCGTGAGCACGGCTACGACTGCCGCCGCACCGCCCAATACTGCGGGAACACCGGAGAGGCCGCCGATGTGGTGGGGCTCAGGGGCGTCCATCAGGAGGTCAAGCGGGTGGAGCGGCTCTGCCTCTCCAACGCCATGGAGCAGGCCATCCGCGACGCAAAGCCCGGCGAAAAGCCCATCGTGGCCCACCGAAGAAACCACGAGCCTTGGATCGTCTCCATGCTGGCCGACGATTGGTTTGATCTATACCGGGCGTGGGAGGCGGAACAATGAACACGGAGTATCTATCTATCCGCGCCGTTTTGCCGTGGGCGGAGACGGATGCGCCGCCGGGCAGCCGCGTCGGACGTCAGATCAGCCGGCGGGAGGAACAGGAGATGAGCATCTGCCTCCACTGTCCCCGCCCACGGGCGGCCTGCGACGGAAAGAGCACCTGCCCGATTCTACGGCGTGGAAAAGGCGCGGCAGAGGTTTACAACGAGGATATCCGGGAGGCCATCCGCACCGCCGGGCTGACGCAAAAGCAGGTGTACGAGGCGCTGCACATCAAGCAGGCCGCGTGGTATGCGCGGCTGAGCAGGGAGCTGTCCGAGGAATTCCGGGAAAAGGTCTTTCGCACCATTGCGGAGCTGAAAAATCCAAAGGAGCAGAGCATATGAGGATGACAGACGAGAAGCGAGCCATCATGGGCGACCGCGAGGCGGCGAAGCGGCTGACGGAGGCGGGGGTGCTGGCACCGTGTCCAATGTGCGGGCTTGTCCCTGTGCGCGCCCACAATGTTGGAAAACGCTGGACAGTAAGCTGCATCGCGGAGGAGATGGAGATGCTGGAGGGGATGAAATGAGCAAATATGTCAACCTTGACCATATCATTCAGTTTCTTTCGGATTGTAGGCGCGGGACGCAGATAAACAATTCCCCATATATGGACAACGCATTGCTCAATTTGCAGCAGATTTTGCAGCACGATATATATAATCTGTGCATTTTTGAGACAGTCGAAATTGGGAAGTGCAGTGGATGCAGATGGAAGAATAGGCGTAGGCCGCAAAAGTGCGCTTGCTGCCGGAGAAACAGACACATCAAAGATTGCTACGAAGAGGAGGCCCAGCCATGACGTGGGAAGAAGCGATTAAGTTTTTGAGCCAATACATAGACAACGACTGTTACACGGAGAAATGCCAAGAGGCGCATAGGATGGCTATCACCGCCCTCCGCCCCGTCAGCCGGGAGCAGTTATCTGAATTTAAGACTTGCGATCTGGTAGACGAGCTAAGAAAGCGTGAGGGCGTAGAAACACACATCGCAGAGCCGTACCAAGATGTGACGGTCTCAGTAAACGGCCCTGCGGTGGTGCTGGTAGTTATAGATTAGACCTTGGAATATCCATACCTACCCTTGATAAATGCGTGGAAGTATTTTCCGTGGGACCCTGCGGACATGAGCCCAGCATATACAGACTGCGGAACACCGAAATAGGCGTAGGTGCCACCCTTATGAAATGAGATGTAGAGAGTCCCATTTTCATATCCGATACTGGCTAAGTCCGTTGAGGAAACTGGAGGCATGACCATGAAATCACCTCACTTTCCACGCAGTTAAATAATACCACACAGAATGGAGGATTTGTAGATATATGGAGAAAATCAGCCGGGAGGATGTGGAGAAGGTGTGGAGGGGTGAGTGGAAACACTATTTGCCGCCTTTGGGAGCTGGAAATATACAGTGCCGCTGTACAAAATGCGGGAGAACCCCTGATGTAGAAACACCTTTCTGCGCATGGTGCGGCGCTCCCATGACGGACGAGGCCGTGGAGATGGTGATGGAGAAATTGGGGGTGCTGAACGATGCGTAAAGGATTAGTTATTATCATTGCCTTAATTGTTGGTTACGCAATAAGCTGGGCCGTTATAGTCGGCATTATCAAGCTGATTACAATGTGCTTTTCCATCGGGTTTTCTTTGCCCGTTGCCACTGGGATATGGTTGATCCTGTGCCTGCTGAAATTGGTTTTTCATAAGTCGGAAGAGAGGCGCTGAAAGATGGCAAGGGCGATTGAAAACTTGGAAAACGCATTTGACGAAATGTTTGATTTTATAACAGATTTACCTTCTGGATTGGACGGATTCGAAAGTGATTTTGATTCAGCGTTCGAAGAATTGAGGGAGCTGAAAGCCACCCTCACCCCGCCGAACGAGCCGCTGACCATCAAGCAGCTGCGGGAGATGGACGGGGAGCCGGTGTATGTCGTCCCTGCAAACGAGTATTCAGAGCTCGGAAAATGGTGCGTTATCAGTATTGGAGATAGCGACGATTACTCTTGTGCGCTTGTGCCGGGGGTGGAATATTGGTCATGGAAGTTCGAGGGCTACGGGGAACAGTGGATCGCCTACCGCCGCCCGCCGGAGGGAGAGGAGGATAAAAATGGCTGAATGTTATATCTATCACAAGATTGTGACCAACGCTGACCGCATCCGAGCCATGAGCGATGAGGAGTTGGCAAAGTTGCTGTTGGATGGTTGCCAAGGCTCGAAGTGTGATGAGCAACCGCAGAACGAATATGGCTCCGTCAACTGCTTTGAGTGTCGGATGAAATGGCTCCAGCAGCCAGCAGAGGAGGACACCTGATGGTTCAGTGGATGAAAGAACTCTTTTGTAAGCACGATTGGGAAATCTGCAAGAAGAAAGAAAAGTTCGCAAGCATCAGCGGGGAGCAGCTATACAAGGTGTGCCAGAAGTGCGGAAAGGTAGAGCCGTACATTTATCGGGAGTTTGAGGGGGGTGGGTATAAGTGATGGACATTGAGAAGCTGATTGAGCAGATGAAATGGTGGGCAGAAGAATGTGACCGAACCAACTTTGGCTGTCAAGCAAAGAAAACACTGCGAGATGCCGCCACCGCCCTATCCACGCTCCAGTCCGAAAACGAGAAGCTGCGGGCCGAGCTGGAGCAAGTGAAGCGGGAGTTTGATGGGCTCTGTGAGTACATTGATAGTGAAGGTTTTCTGAGAAAGCAGTTTTGCGAGAATGGAAACCCGGATTTGGAGCCGTGCATCTGCCCATCACTGCAAGAGCATCCAAGATATATTGATTCAGATGACTGCGAAGGGTGCGACCACTTCTGCAATTCATGGCACGGCACGAAGGAGGGCTGACATGGAACGGCTGAGTGACTTTGTTGCTGATATTGTCAATGATCTGCATGAAAACTCTGATTGGTACGGCGACTACTCTTTGATAGAAGCTGCCATCCCCGCCGCCGAGGTTGCGGAGGTTCGGCACGGGAGATGGGAATGGAAAGAAGAATGGGAAACCCATCCCGAAACGCATAGTTGTGACCTGATTAGTTGCGGGTGGTATTGCTCTAACTGCGGAATCGAATTAGGGGAATACTTGACGGAAAAAACGGGTAGATATGTTTGCCTTGATGATGATTACTGCGAGCCTACACTGAGAAGATGCCCTAATTGTGGCGCTCGCATGGACAAGGAGGACGAGCATGGAACTGATTGATAGAAAAGCCCTTGGAGTTGGCCGGTGCAGCCCGTTTTTGTTTACAGAAGATGGATATGCTGAAGGATGGAACCGGCTGTTTAATATCATAAACGATGCCCCCACCATCGACGCCGTGCCTGTGGTCAGATGCCGGGAGTGCAAATTTTATGAAGTGGACGTCGGGCTACAGGATGGTGTTCTCTGCTTAAAGCATGGGCACAAATGGACGGTTCCAAATCCTGACGACTTCTGCTCCTACGGACAGAGGAAGGAGGCTAAGGAATGAAACTGGTTGACGTAGAAGAACTATACTGCGCCGACTGCGAGTACAAGGGCCGCTGTGAGTACGTGATGTGTGACGTGAAGACAATGCCAGCTGCCGATCCCGTCCACGCCGCCCGTCTGATGAGCTATGACGTGGTGGAGGATGATGCAAGTGCAAGCAAGTCAGATGCAAGTTTGATGCAAGAGGAACCGTCCGGAAATTCCGGACAGTTGGAGGAGGCCAACATGGACAAGCCGTTGAAGGACTGGACGCTGGGAGAGTGCATGGGAGAATGCAGCAAACTTACATATAGAGGACTTACCTGCGAACAGTGTCCACTCAATAAGATTTGTGGGAACGCAGTAGATGAATGGGACTTGTCCGAAAAGCCCCGCTGGACGGAGCAGGAGGTGGAACTTTTTAGGGCAATTCAAATGTTTTACCCTAAAGCGGAGTATGTAGAAAGGATTAAGGATAGCGGAGTAATCGGATTGAGTAACAATACATGTGGATGGATAACGGACATTGATAAAGACTTGTTCCCCTCCCTCCGTCCCGGCGAATCCGTCAAGCTGGACGAGATCATCGGCAACATCCACGACGGGGAGGGTGGACAGCATGAGGAGGGATAGCCCTTGAACGAGTTCCCGGAGAGGCTCAGGAGGTTGAGAGAGAGGAATCGATTGAGCCGCTACAAGCTTTCGGATCTGTGTGGGATATCATCCGATCAAATTAGGCGGTATGAGCTTGGAGAAATCAAGCCGGGTCAGGATGCAATAGAAGCGATAGCCGACTATTTTGAAGTATCAACAGATTACCTTTTGGGCCGTACAGATTACCCATGTGTGGTTAAACCTTTATCGTCTCACAAAAAAATTTAAAAATTCCTCTTTTTTGAGGAATCGTTATTGCAATACATGCGACAATGAGGGTGGACGGGAGCAAACTCCCTTCTGCCCTCGTCCCTTATCGGCGGATGTGCAAGGCACGACAGTGATTCATCCTCCTCCCGCCCGCGTCCGTGGCGGAAGTAACGGCGAAATATACGCCGCACGGCTGAAAACTACCCTGCGAGTGGCTAATCATGATGTCGCCACCAAGACCGGGGTGTGACAATTAAGCGGGAAAGCGCACATATGCCGCCCAGCAGTTGCAGGAGACTGGGGGCGGGAACGAGAAAACCGGAGGATTACTCCTCCGGCTCCTCCAGAAGGTATTGATCCACCCAACCATTGACAAGGGCGTAGATTGACGTCCCATTTCTCAGGGCCTTCTCCTTCAGCGCCTCATACTTGTCCGGGTCAAGCCAGACCCGCAGCTGCTTTTGGGTGGACAGATACTTCTTCTGCGTGGTGTACTTATCCTTTGTTTCCATTCCATCACTTCCTATTCTTCAGGGAGATGATGATGGAACAGATAGACAGTATAATGCTGATGGTACACAAGACATAGATCAACATTCTGATTTGACACTGAGCAAACAATCTGTTATCCTGTAAGAGGGAGGGGATTGCTCCCCTCGCCTCTCTAACTTGTGAGTTTCTCATACAGAAGTATGATGGCAATCACAAGATTGAGGATTGCGGTAACAAGATTGAGTTTGCTTTCAGGGCTGACTTTCTTGTTACCGCTTTTTTTCTTGCTCAATGTCCTCACCTCCTTTCCATGATTAAAGTATAGCATAGTGCACTATATTTGTCAAGGGGATTTCTGAAAAAAGTTGAAAAATTTTGACTACAAATCAAAGAAATGGAAACATCTTTCGACCATTGTTATGAGGCGAGATGGGTATATGTGCCAGTTGTCCAAGCGCTATGGAAAAGGTGTACCGGCAGAGTTGGTGCATCACATTTATCCAGTGGATGAGTATCCAGAATATGCTTACTGCCTGTGGAATTTAATCAGCCTGAGCCGCTCTATGCACAATACCCTGCATGATCGTAATACAGACAAACTGACAGCGGATGGTATTGCATTGATGAGGAGGACAAAGATACCAGATGATAAGAGAGATTAATGGACAATATTGGTTTTGCTGTCCGATGTGCGGAAAGAAAATCCATCCGGTAAGGATTGGTGCATGCGGCGTATATGTAGTATGCCGACAAAAGAAACGGGACGGTACGCGCTGTCAGTGGAGCGGGGAAATCCAATGGGAAAAATAAAATGTTTCGTGAGCCGATGAGCCATTAATGTGTAAGCAAATCTTGCATATTGGTGGCTTTTGTTATATCCCCCCCTATCTGTCCCGGCAGAGGACAGGCCTAAGG
>CECA01007593.1_pt1 | contig 31326 bp, 29 predicted proteins | sample 557351 | NCBI WGS metagenome assembly CECA01 (sample SAMEA3182051, study PRJEB8094) | gut metagenome | biome: human; feature: gut; material: Stool; isolation source: human stools | place: Canada | collected 2012-03-07 | reverse complement strand
CGGACGCGGCGCTGCACTATCTTGCGCGGCTGCTCGAGGCCGGGGATCTGCCCGGCGCGTGCCGCCGCATCCTCTGCTCGGCGAGCGAGGACATCGGCATGGCGTACCCGCAGGCGGTGAGCATCGTGAAGGCGTGCGTGGATAACGCTCTGCAGCTCGGCCTGCCGGAGGCGCAGCTCCCGCTCGCGCAGGCGTGCATTCTGCTCGCCACGGCGCCGAAATCGAACAGCGTCGTCGCCGCGATCGACGCGGCCCGCGCCGACGTGCGCGCCGGGAAGAGCGGCAACATCCCGCGCGAGATGCAGAACGTCCACGCCGACGGCACGGGCTTTGAGCGCGAGCAGGGGTACAAATACCCGCACAATTATCCCGGCCACTGGGTGCGGCAGCAGTATCTGCCCGACTCGCTCAAAAACGCGCATTACTACGAATACGGCGACAACAAGACCGAGCAGGCCGCAAAAGCCTATTGGGAGCTGATCAAGAAATAAAAAAGGCCCCCTTGTGCAAAGGGGGCTGGGGAATTGCCTTGCCGCAAAACCCTTCCGTCAAAACCTCCGGTTTTGCCGCCTCCCCTATTAGGGGAGGCAAGCCGGTTTCCCGACAACGAACTTGGCTCCCCTAACAGGGGAGCTGGCAGCCGTCAGGCTGACTGAGGGGTTTACGGCGCGCCCTCCGCCTTTTGCCTTGACTAAACTCGTCCGCCGGCGTGCCGTATGATGGCCTTCGCCAGACAAAGGTCTGCTTCGCGCACCGAGAAGCGGAGCACCGGCGACGGCCCTATCCCGTCGTACGGGATCGCCCCGGTGTGGCACACGGCCCCGCTGCGGCGAAGGTCGGCAAGCGCGGCGTTCATCTCATCCCCGGTCGGAAACCGCGCCGTGAGCTGCTGTGTATGCATTGGATCACCCCCTGTGGGGATATTTCCCAGTTTGGAGGAAAATATGTATGGATATCCGTGTCGGAGACATTCTTGTACTGAAAAAAAATCACCCCTGCGGCGCGTGCCGGTGGGAGGTGCTGCGCATCGGCGCGGACTTCAAGCTCCGCTGCACGGGCTGCGGGCGCGAGGTGATGGGCGCGCGGACCAAATACGAAAAGCAGATCAAAAAGATCGAGCGCGCCGAACCGCCGGAAATCGACGGCAAAAGCGGAAATTAACGCCCGTTTCGGTTTGACTTGCGGCGCATTTGGGCATATAATATATAAGTTAAAAGCTCCGGCAAGTTTTATTTTGTTTTATGTGAGGTGAAGGTCATGGAATCCGGTCACAGTACCAGCGGCACAGGCGAGGGTCGATTGTCGATGGAAGCACCGCCGGCATCTGTGGCCGCCGGCGCATAATCCGCCCTCCTGTGTCTTAGCTCCCCATAAATATCCAAGGAGGTAAGACCCGATGGCAGAGACTACCGTCACTCTCGAAAGCACGCTCTCCGCGCTGATCGAGGGGAAGAAATACGCCGCGCTCCGGGACATTCTCGTAACGATGAACCCGGCGGACGTGGCAGCGGTTTTTGAAGAGACGGATGAGCTTGCCCTGCCGCTCCTTTTCCGGCTGCTGCCGAAGGAGCTGGCGGCGGAAACATTCGTCGAAATGCAGCCCGAGCAGCAGGAGCTGCTCATCCGCGGCTTTTCGGACACCGAGCTCAAAGAGGTCGTGGACGAGCTGTACGTGGACGACGCGGTCGATCTCGTCGAGGAGATGCCCGCGAACGTCGTAAAGCGCATTCTCCGGCAGGCCGACCCCGACATGCGCCGGATGATCAACGAGATCCTGCGCTATCCGGAGGACAGCGCCGGCAGCATCATGACGACGGAGTTCGTCTCCCTCCGCCCGCAGATGACCGTGGAGGAGGCGACCAAGCGCATCAAGCGCACCGGCGTCGATAAGGAAACGATCAACACCTGCTATGTGATCGACAAGGGCCGGCTCATCGGCGCGCTCTCGCTGCGCACGCTCATTCTCTCGGACGATGACGACGTGATCGAGGACATCATGGAGCCGAATGTCATCTCCGTCACGACGTCCGAGGACCAGGAGACCGTCGCACAGATGTTCTCCAAATACAACTTCAACGCCCTCCCGGTCGTGGACACCGAAAACCGGCTCGTCGGCATCGTCACCGTGGACGACGCCATCGACGTTATGGAAGAAGAGGCCACCGAGGACATTGAAAAGATGGCCGGTATGGCGCCCTCGGAGCGGCCGTATCTCTATACGAGCGTGATTGAAACATGGAAAGCGCGTATCCCGTGGCTTCTCATCCTCATGCTCTCGGCCACGTTCACAGGGCTCATCATCAACCATTTCCAAAACCAGCTCGCGGCATGCCTTGTGCTCTCGTCGTTCATCCCGATGCTCTCCGGCACAGGCGGCAACAGCGGCACGCAGGCGTCCGTCGCCGTCATCCGCGGTCTTGCGCTCGGCGAGATCGAGTTTTCCGATCTCTGGGCGGTCATCTGGAAGGAGATCCGCGTGAGTGTCCTCTGCGGCGTGTGCCTCGCGGGCGCGAATTTCGCCAAAATGATGCTCGTGGACAACCTGCTGCTCCACAACGGCGTCACCGCGCTCGTCGCGGCGGTCGTGTGTCTGACGCTCGTGTGCGTCGTGTTCATTGCAAAGCTCGTCGGCTGCTCGCTGCCGATCCTCGCGGAAAAGCTGGGGTTTGACCCCGCGGTCATGGCAAGCCCGTTCATCACGACGATCGTGGACGTTCTGTCCCTGCTGATCTATTTTTCCATCGCCTCCGCCCTGCTGGGGCTGTAAACCACACATTATCATATCCAAGGAGATTTTTACCCTATGAGTGAATGCACGCACGATTGTTCGTCCTGCGGCTCGTCCTGCGGCGAGCGCACCGAACCGCAGAGCCTTCTTCAGCCGCTGAACAGCGCCTCCCGCGTCGGCAAGGTCATCGCCGTGGTGAGCGGCAAGGGCGGCGTCGGCAAGTCGATGGTCACGTCGATGCTCGCGGTGCTCATGCAGCGCCGCGGCTATAAGACCGCCATTCTCGACGCCGACATCACCGGCCCCTCCATCCCGAAGGCGTTCAACATCCACGGCAACTGCTTCCAGAGCGAAAACGGCATTGAGCCGCTCGAATCCCACACCGGCATCAAGGTGATGAGCATCAACCTCCTGCTCGAAAAGGAAACGGAGCCGGTGCTCTGGCGCGGCCCGGTGATCGCGGGCGTCGTCAACCAGTTCTGGACGGATGTGCACTGGGGCGATGTGGACTATATGTTCGTCGATATGCCTCCCGGAACGGGCGACGTGCCGCTGACGGTGTTCCAGTCGCTGCCGGTGGACGGCGTGATCGTCGTGGCGAGCCCGCAGGAGCTCGTCGGCATGATCGTGGAAAAGGCGGTCAACATGGCCGCGATGATGAAGAAGAACGTCGTCGGTCTCGTGGAGAACATGTCGTATTATGTCTGCCCGGATTGCGGCGCGAAGCATGAGATCTTCGGCGCGAGCCGTGCCGACGGTCTCGCGGCGCTGCACGGCATTCCCAACGTTGCCAAGCTCCCGATCGATCCGCGTCTCGCCGCCTGCTCTGACGGCGGTCTCATGGAGGTCTTCTCCGGCGACTGGCTCGACGGCATGGCCGACGCTGTCGAGAAACTCTGACAAAAAGGCCCCCTCGCCCGAGGGGGCCTTTGCTGCATCTCCGGTTTGTAAAATCGGGAGGGGAAATATGAATCCATTGGTTGAACAGGTATTGACCGGGAATATTGATATGGAGCAGTTTCTCAAAAAACTGCAAGACGATCCGGAATTGCAGGAATACATCCGCCGCCTTGTTCCGGAAGAGGCAAAGGAGGATCCCTCGCACGTTTTCTGGAAATCCGTTTCGTATCCGTCTGTAAAGCGGGATCACTTTGATTACTACCGATTCATTTTCCAGATGGCGAATTCCGATCTTTGGGCCTCGCACCCGGACGGTAGGATCGGGAAATACCTTAATATCTTCAGCCTGCTGAAAAAAGCGTATCTGTATTACTATCCGGATATCGTATGCACCCGCCGGTATGAAGATGTATTTGACGTTTATCTCGATGTCGTCGGTGATTGTTTTGAGGGGCCGGAAGTGTGTGCGCTCGTGGAACAGATCATTCTGGATGCCATGCAGCTCAGCGCAAAATCGAAACGGGTCAAGCAGGCGCGCACCGTCCTGCGCGATGTTTTCCATATAGAAAGCAGCAAGCGTCCGCGCTGGATTCAGGGGCCGGAATGGCCGATGGGAAGCCGCAGTCCTATGCAGTTTGTCGGCCAAAAGAAGGTCGAGGAAACCGTGGACTACACATTTCAGGACGTGGACACAGGGGATATACGAACCATAAGGCAATACTATTGATCACTCGGCGCACCAGAAAACCGAAGCGGCAGTCTCTGCGCGGCTGCCTGTAGTTTTTTTTTGCAGCGGCGGATATGCCGAAAGGAAAAATCATGACCGTATACGAATTGACGCACCTGTTCTTCCGCTCCGGCGGGGAGCCGGTATACAGTCCGAAGGGACTGGGCCTGTTTGCTTCCACCGAAAGCGCCGAAGAGGCCGTGCGGTATTACAAAACGCAGCCCGGATTCCGCGATGCTCCGGACGCCTTCTCCGTCCGGCGAAGGCCGGTGTACGGGGAAGTTTCCGGCGGCATGGTTTTTGAGGCGCTGGTGTATCTTCATTCGGCGGACTACGAATTTGAAGTTTCCGCCGAACTTGGGCTCTTCGGCGCGGAGAGCGACGCCGAAAGCGCCGTTGCGCAGTACTGTACGGAGAACACCGCGCTGGTCCATGCCCGCGGGATTATCGCGGAGGAGATCGTGAACCGCTGCCCTGTCGGCCGTCGGAACTGGGCCGAGGGCTTTACCGTTTCCGGCTGACTGCCGGTTCACCGCAAAGGACTTGCGAAAACGGGCGGAGACGGGTAATATGGCGTTGGCAGATCATTATCAGGAGGACGGGGTTATGGAGATACGCCGGTTTGTTCCCGGAGAGGAAGCTGCGCTCAGCCGTCTGGCGGCGCGGACGCTGCTGGAATATAACAGCAAACACACCGCGCCGGAGGAGGAGCCATGGATCCCCCTGCTCGTGGAGAAATACCGCCCCGAGGCGATCCGTGGCTTTTCCGAGACCGGACACACCTATGTGCTCTGCGACGGCGAAGCGCTCCTCGGCATGGGCGGCGTCCGCAAGACCGGCAAGGACGAGTGCCTGATCTACGGACTTTTCCTCACGCCGGAGGCCATCGGAAAGGGATACGGCGCGATGCTTTTTCACGCGCTGGAAGCCGATGAGCTCTATACGCAGTGCAGCCGCGCCTGGCTCATCCCCACCACGGCGGCGCTTGGCTTTTATGAAAAGATGGGCTACACCTATATGGACGGCTACCGCGTCCGCCGGAAGGACGACGGACTCTTCTATATGGAGAAGCATTTGAAATAAAGATTCTCCCCCGCGGGATGGTTCCGGCGGGGGAGAGCTTCGCTAAACGGCGCCCCATCCGCTGCGGCTTCGCTGCGGCGGATGGGGCTTTTCTACATAAAAAAGGCAGGGGCGTTTGCCCCTGCCTTTTTGCGTATATTCGGTTTATTCCTCCGTATCGGAGATCAGGCCGTAGCCGCCGTTCTTGCGGCGGTAGACGACCGAAAAGGCATCCGCGTCTTCGCTGTTGAGGAAGGCATAGAACTCATGCTCCAGCAGGTTCATCTGCAGGATGGCCTCCTGCGGCGTCATCGGCTTGATGGAGAAGCGCTTGGTGCGGACGATGGTGAAATCGCCGCTTTCCTCTTCTTCGTCCACGGGGCCGACACCAGTATCCGTCCACTCGATCGGGCCGGCCTTGAGCTTCTTCTCAAGACGGGTCTTGTTCTTGCGGATCTGGCGCTCGATGGACGCGCAGGCGGAGTCAATGGACGCGAACATATCCCCGGTCGTTTCGCTCACCCGGTAGAACATACCGTTGTTTTTGAGAGTGACCTCGGCGGTGTAGCGACCGCGTTCGCGGCTGAAGGTGATGAAGGCTTCGCTGTCCCCGCTGCGGAAAAGGCGTTCGATCTTGCCGACCTTTTTCTCGGCGTAGGCGCGGAGTTCCTCGCTGACTTCCAGCTTCTTGCCCGTGATGGTGAATTTCATTCCATCCAACTCCTTTCGTGGTTGTGAGCATATTATACCACACAAAAAGGAATTTGCATAGACAAATTGTTAATTCTGTCCGACTTTCTTCTTTGCCGCGAGACGCTGGAAAAATTTCACGATCTCCACGATCGGAATAACGAGGAAACCCATGCCGATAGCGATGATATACTCATTAAATTCCACACTGGTGAAATCGAACGCCGCGGCGATGAACGGCACCTCGCACACGAGCGTCGTCAGAAGCAGCGCCGCGAAAGACGAGACGAGCAGCGCCCAGTTGCGCGAGCCCATCGTGAAGAGACTGCCGCGCTGCGAGCGCATGTTCAGGCTGTGGAAAATTTCCGCCATGGACATGGTGAGAAACGCCATGGTCGTGCCGTCGGGGCTCAGGCCGTTTGCCGGGATCTCCCACACACCGGATTCCATGAAGTGGCCGATGAAATAGGAAGCGAGCACGAGCACCGATACCATCAGACCCTGATAGGCGATATCCCCGCCCATGCCGCCGGCGAAGATGCCTGCCTTCGCGCTGCGCGGGCGGCGCTGCATGATATCCTTCTCGGCGTTTTCCATGCCGAGCGCGAGCGCCGGGAAGCAGTCGGTCACAAGGTTGATCCAGAGCAGGTGCACCGGCTCGAGGATCGTGAAGCCCAGGAGCGTGGCGACGAAGATGCTGATGACCTCGCTCATGTTCGAGCCGAGCAGGAACTGGATGGCCTTGCGGATGTTGTCGTAAATGCGGCGGCCTTCCTCGACCGCGCCGACGATCGTGGCGAAGTTGTCGTCCGCGAGCACCATGTCGGCCACGTTTTTCGTCACGTCCGTACCGGTGATGCCCATGCCGACGCCGATGTCGGCGGACTTGATGGAGGGCGCATCGTTCACGCCGTCGCCGGTCATGGCGGTGACGTACCCGGCGTTGCGCCAGGCGTTGACGATGCGCGTTTTGTGCTCGGGCTGTACGCGGGCGTAAACGGAAATTTCCTTAAAGACCTTCGCGAACTCCTCGTCGCTCATCTCGCTGAGCTGCGAGCCGGTGATGGCGCGGGTATCGTCCGTGAGAATGCCGAGATCGCGCGCGATGGCGACGGCGGTGTCGATGTGGTCGCCAGTGATCATGATCGGGCGGATGCCGGCCTCGCGGCATTCGCGGATCGCGCCGTAGACCTCCGGGCGGCAGGGGTCGATCATGCCGAGGAAGCCGATGAACACGAGATCGTGCTCAAGCGTTTCGGCCTCGTAATCCGCCGGAACGCCGTCCCAGGGGCGGAACGCCGCGCCGAGCACGCGCAGCGCGCGGTCGGCAAACTCCTTCGCATGGCGGCGGACGTTCTCCTTATATTCCTCCGTGATCGGGAGGATCTTGCCCTCGTACCAGTAGCCGGAGCAGCGCTCGAGCAGCATTTCCGTCGCGCCCTTGGTGTACTGTACGGTCCGGCCGTCCTCGTTGTGGACGGTGGACATCATTTTGCGGCCGGAATCGAACGGCGCTTCGCCAATGCGGGGGTATTTCTCGTCCAGCTCATCCTTGTAGAGCCGGAGATCGTGCGCGTGGTTAACGAGCGCGGCCTCCGTCGGCTCGCCCTCGGCGGAGTGCATGCCGAGACCTCGCTTCGCGTCGCTGCAGAGCGCCATGGCCTTGGCGAGCAGGACGGGGTCGTCCGTCCATGTGTCGGTGACGGTCATGCGGTTCTGCGTGAGCGTGCCGGTCTTGTCCGAGCAGATGATCTGCGCGCAGCCGAGCGTTTCGACCGCCGTCAGACGGCGGATGATCGCGTTGCGGCGGGACATGTTCGTAACGCCGATGGAAAGAACGACCGTAACGACCGCGGCGAGACCCTCCGGGATGGCAGCCACGGCGAGCGAGACCGCGATCATAAAGGAGTTGAGAATGACTTCAAAGCTGAAGCCGCCCGCGCGCAGGAGCTGCACCGCGAAAATGATGACGCAGATGCCGAGCACGAGCCAGGTGAGGATCTTCGAGAGCTGGCTGAGCTTGATCTGCAGCGGGGTCTGGCCCTGCTCGGCATTGGAGAGGGCGTCCGCGATCTTGCCCATCTCGGTGTCCATGCCGGTGGCAGTGATGACGGCGGTGCCGCGGCCGTATACGACCGTGGAGCCCATATACACCATGTTCTTGCGGTCGCCGAGCGGGACATCCTTCGTGTCGGGCGCAAGGTTGATGATGTCGATAAACTTGCTCACGGGGACGCTCTCGCCGGTGAGGGCGGCTTCCTCGATCTTCATGCTGGCGCTCGTGAGAATGCGGCCGTCCGCTGGGATCGCGTCGCCGGCCTCGAGGATCACCACGTCGCCTACGACGAGATCCTCGCTGTGGATGGTGACCATCTTCCCGTCGCGCAGCACCTTGGATGTGGCGGCGGACATCTGCTGCAGGGCTTCGATGGCCTTTTCCGCCTTGCTCTCCTGATAGACGCCGAGCACCGCGTTGATGATGACGACGGCGAGGATGATGATGACGTCGGCAAAACTCTCGCCCTGTACAACGGCCAGCACGCCGCTGATCGCCGCGGCGACGAGCAGGATGATGATCATCGGGTCGCCCATCTGCTGGAAGAACCGCTTGATGAGCGAGTCCTTCTTGCCCTCGGCCAGTTTGTTTTTGCCGTAGGCCGCGAGACGTTTTTCCGCCTCGGCGCTTGTGAGACCTTCGGATGTGCTGTCCACGTCGCGCAGTACGGCTTCGGCTTCTTCGCAATAGAATCTCAAAGAAAACCCCTCCTTGATGAATGTTCGGATGTGTTTTTCAAATGATGAAAAGACCCGCGGACAGAAGCGATAACACGGTTCTGTCCGCGGGTCTGGTCATTTCATGCAAACCAGGCGGGAGACCCGCCGAGTACTGTTGATTTGCAGCCGCGCATGGCGGCAGACTACTCCCCCTCGGAGTGCCTGTATTCTATCGTGGAAACGGCGCGCTGTCAAGGGACAGAAAGCCGGTTTCCGCCGAAAAATTCGGCTTCGGCGGCGTCGTGGGTGACAAGTAAAACGGTTTTGTCATCGGAGACGGCGCGCACCGCGTCCATGGCGGCGCGGCGGTTTGCCTCGTCCAGCCCCTTGAACGGCTCATCGAGCACAAGCAGGTCAGACTCCGCGCAGAGAGAGCGCGCGAGCGCGCACCGCCGCCGCATCCCGCCGGAGAGCTCCGCGGCGGGAACGGCGAGACTCTCGCCAAGGCCGAGCCGCGCCAGTATATCGCGCGCCTCGCGCTCCTTTTTCCGCCCGGCGGTGAGCAGAACGTTTTCGAGCGCCGTGAGCTGCGGGCAGAGCCGATCCTCCTGAAATACCGCGGCGCGGCGCGCCGGAACACCGGCGATCTCGCCTCCGTCCGGCGTTTCAAGACCGAGAATGAGCCGCAGCAGCGTCGTTTTCCCGCCGCCGGAAACGCCGGTGACGACGGTCGTTTCGCCGGGCGGGAGCCTGGCCGAAAAATTGCGGAAAACGACCGTTTCGCCGTAGCTTTTTGAAAGATTTGTTATCAAAATGGCGTTTGTCATACCGCGTGCTCCAGAGCGTCAAAGATTTTGCCGAGAAGAAAGAGAAATACGCGCTCAAAAAGAGCGCTCACCGCGACGATCACGACCGTCCACGCGAAAAGATCGGCGATCTCCAGATACGCTTTGGCGTCATAGAGCTTGCCGCCGACGCTTCGCGCCACAACACCGATGACCTCCGCCGCGACGCCCGCTTTCCAGCAGAGCCCGAGCGCGACGCGGCAGCCCGCGAACAGGGCGGGGCGCAGCGCCGGAAGGAAAATGCACCGGACGCGCCGGCCCGGAGAGAGACGGAACACGTCCGCCATTTCCAGAAGGTTTCGGTCGGCGGCGCGGATACCCTGCAGCAGATTTGTATACAATACCGGAAAGACCATCAGAAAGGCGATAAACGTCGAAAGCCGCCGCGCCGAGAGCCACAGAAAAGCGATCACGATGAACGACGCGACCGGCACCGACTGGATCGCCGCGACGTAGGGCCGCAGCAGTGTTTCGATAAACGGCACGGCGGCGGAGAGCGCCGCGAGGATCCCCGCGAGCGCGAGCGCGAGCAGAAAGCCGAGCGAAATGCGCGAAAACGTGAAGCCGAGCGTCGCCCGGAAGTCCGCCGTAACGATAAGCTCACAGAGCCGCCGCGCGACGGCGATGGGCGTTACGAGCAGCAGATCGTTCCCGAGCGCCATGGCGCCCGCCTGCCAGACGCAAAGCGCGAGAGCCGCGGCGAAAAATCTCGCCGCGGCGCTGTTGGAGTTGAATTTTTTCGCGCCCTTACGCACCGAACCAGAAGTCCTCGCCCGGCAGCGCGCCGCCGACGGCGGAAGGGTTGAGCGCGAAGAGCGTTTCCAGCGTGCCGGTGGCCGCGGAGATCATTTCCTCGCCGGTCAGACACACCAGATTGCAGTTCGGGATGGCTTTCGCCGCGATGGGCGCCTTGACGATGTTGAGCGCGCCGCAGATCTCGCCGGCATCCGCGGGATCGGCGTTGACCCAATCGACGCTCTCCGCCATCTCCGCGAGGAACGCCTCGACCGCCTCGGGGTGGGCTTCGGCAAACTCGGTGCGGACAACGACGCCCGCCGTCACGCAGCGGCTGCCGTTATCGAGCGCGTCCCACGCCTCGGAAAGGCTCACCGCGGCGCGGAAGCCCTCGCCGAGCTGCGCGGCAGCGGCGGTGACATAGGGCTGCGGCAGCATCGCAATGCCGCCGTTTTCGGCCTTGAGGAGCGCGACGACCTCGCTCGGCTCGCTCTTCCATTCCACGGTCACGTCGGTGTCGGGATCAAGCCCGTTCTCGGCGAGCAGATACCGCAGGAAATATTCCGGCGTGCTGCCCTTGCCGGTCGCGTAGATCGTTTTTCCCTTGAGATCGGCGAGAGACTGCACGGTCTCGCCGTTGAACTCCGTGATATACAGCACGCCCAGCACGCCCACGGCGCAGAGCTTCACGCCGCCGGAGGTCTTATTATAAAGTACGCTCGCAAGATTGAGCGGCACCGCGGCGATGTCCACGTCGCCCTGCAGAAGCTGCGGCGTCAGCTCGTCCGCCGCGCCGTAGAGCGCGTATTCGTAGCTGTTCGCCGCCGTGCCGGCGTCGGCGTCCGAAAAGATCTTCGCCATGCCCATGGCCGTGGGGCCGGTGAGCGCGGCAAGGCGTACCGTGACGGCCTCGGCCGCCTCTTCCGCCGCCGCGACCGGCGCCGCGGTCGGCTCGGCCGGGGCTTCCGTTGCCTCAACGGGCGCATCCGTCGCCGCGGGCGCTTCCGCGGCGGGCGCGCCGCAGGCGGCAAGAGCGAAAAGGAGCGCCAGCGCAAGGGCGAGCGCGGTAAGTTTTTGGATTTTCATAGATCGGGTTCCTCCGCTTTTGACATTTCGCTGACAGTATAGTATAGTATACCCGAATTGTAAGTTGCCGCGGCAACAAAGCGGGGTGAGACGCACGACAGATACGGAAAGATCGGCGCTTTTGCGCTGCCCGCTGTTCGCGCGCATCGCCCCCAACGACGTTTTTGCGCTGACAGAATGTCTGGGCGCGGCCGAGCGGCGGTATGAGCGCGGCGAGGCGCTCTGGCTCACGGGCGACGCGGTGAGCGCATGCGCGGTGGTCCTCTCGGGCGGCGTGCGGGCGGAGAGCCTTCTGCCGTCCGGCGAGCGGAGCCTCACGGCGGTGCACGGCCCCGGCGCGCTCGTCGGCGACGTGCTCATGGCAACGCGCGACAAGAAAAGCCCCGTGGACGTGATCGCCGCGCAGAATACCGCGGCGCTTTTCCTGCCGTACCGGGCGATGATGGCGTCGTGCGCGCACGCGTGCGAGCGCCACGCGCTGCTGCGGGAAAACCTGCTCGCGGAGATCGCGGAAAAGTACTGGCGGCTGCGCCGCCGGGCGGAATATCTCGCGCGACATTCGCTCCGGGCACGGATCGCGGCGTTTCTTCTTGACGCCGCCGCGGACGCCGGGGGAAACACGTTCTCGCTCGGCATGCGCCGGGAGGACCTTGCCGCCTATCTCGGCGCGAACCGGAGCGCCCTCTGCCGCGAGCTTTCGCGGCTGCGCGCCGAGGGCTGGATCGACTGCTGCCGCGACAGTGTGCGGCTCATCAATACCGCCGCGCTCGCAAAGAGCGCCGCGGCGGAGAATCGGAGCGGAGAAAAATGAACGAAACAGAAAATCAGAAAGAGAACTTTCGGCAGCGCTGCGCCGTCTTACAGGATGAAAACGCTTCGGAGGGGTTTACGGTTCCAATGGAAGAAACGGCAACGAAAAAACGGGGAAACAAAAAGACGCGCATAGCGCTTGTGATCGCGCTCTCGCTCGTGCTGCTCGCGGTCATCGCGCTCGGCGGCGTGTCGGTGTATTACCGCTCGGCGTTTCTGCCGGGCACGGTCATCAATGGGTACGACTGCGGCGGCGTGTCCGAAGCGGGGGCGGCGGAGTTTCTGCTCGGCACGGCAAAGTCGCACACGGCGCAGCTGCGCGACGCGCAGGGCGACGCCGTCGTCGCGCTGCCGCTCGAGAGCTTCGTGGACACCGACGGCTTCACCGCCGCGCTAAAGGAGTATTTTGACGCGCAGCATGCCGAGGCCGGCCTCTTCGGCTGGATGACGAAGGGCGAGCGGAGTCTGGAGACGGACGTTTACGCCGTTTCGGACACCGCCGCGGCGAGCGAGCTGCTCTCCCGTGTGCTCTATGACGAAACGCCCCGGCAGGCGCCGGTGGACGCGCGCATCGTTCTCGGCGAGGACGGCTACACGGTCGATCCCGGTTCAAAGGGCAATCTCGTAAATCTCGCAAACTGCGTTTCCGCCATTGCGGAGCAGCTGCCCGCGGTGCGCGATCTGCGCGAGGAAAGCCCCGTGATCGAGGCGAAAAACGCCGTCATCCGGCAGAGCGTTACGGCGGAGAGCCCGGAGCTTCTCGCGCAGCGCGCCGCGATCGACGCCTATCTCGCCACGGAAGTGACGCTTGATTTTCAGGACGGGAACACCTATACGCTCACACCGCAGGATATCTGGCGCATGAGCGATGTGACGCTCTCGGACGCCGAGGGGCAGACGGTGTGCGCCCCGGTGCCGGAGAAGGTAAAGGCGCTTTCGGACGCGCTCGCGGACGAATACGCGCTCGACGGCGTTTACGCCAAATTCCACAACGCCGAAAAGACCCGCCCGTATATCTACTACCGCGTCGGCGATACCGGCTGGATCCTCGACCGTGACGCGCTCGCTTCCGACATCGCCGCGGCGCTGGAGACCGAAACCGACGCGACCGTTACGCCGAGCTACGATACCTCGTGGTACTGGAAGCAGGAGTACTGGTTTTATAATTTCACGGACACCTTCGTGGAGATCAGTCTGGATAACCAGTACATGTGGTACTATGTAGACGGCAAGCTGCTCGTGGAAACGCCGGTCGTCACCGGCAACATCGCCGCCGGGGACGATACGCGCCGCGGCTGCTTCCGCATTGCGAGCATGACGACGGACACCTACCTCGTCGGCCCGACGTGGAACGACCATGTGGAATACTGGATGCCGTTTGACGACCAGATCGGCCTGCACGATTCCTCGTGGCGCACTGAGTACGGCGGGGACATTTACCTGACCGACGGCTCGCACGGCTGCGTCAACACGCCGCTCGACGCCATTGCGACGATCTACAACAACATCACCGTCGGCACGCTCGTGGTCGTGTACTGATGCTTTATGCTGTGCGTTATTGCAAAGCTGGATAAGCGCTCCACAGAAAAGCTGACGGCCATACAAAAGGCGGCCGCGCCCGATGCCGACGGGAAACCGCTGCACGGGCATATCACGCTCGCCGCGTATATGGGCGAGGACGAGGCCGGGTTCATGGCGTTCTGCGCCGCGCTGCTGAAAGACGTTTCACGGTTCGCGGTGAACTATACGCATCTCGCGGTATTGGAAGAAACGTCCATCGTGGCGGCGCTCGCGGAGAAGACCGGCACGCTCGCGGCGCTCCACCGGCGCATCGCGGAGGTCTATGGCGGCAGTCTGAACGAATGGACCGGCTCGGACGAAGTGTGGCTGCCGCATACAACGCTGCTGTATGATCCGAAGGCGGATCTGCCTGCCGTGTGCCGCAAAATGGCGGCGGACTTTGCGCCGTTTACCGCCGGGATCGTGGGCATAGAGTTTTCGCGCGTCACGCCGCCGGGCTACGAGATCCTGGGCCGCGCCGACCTGCGCGATTGACGAACGGAATAAAGAAAAACAAACGCCGGAGCGCGGCATTGCCGCGCTCCGGCGCTTTCTGCGCGGAGAGAGAAAAATCTCGATTACCAGTGCGCCCGATCCGCCCGGCAGCGGATGACTGTACGCGTCTGTACCCGTCACGGGTTGGTACGCAGAAGAGTGTGAATGCATATACACCCTCCGTTAATTTTTCTTGATATCGTAGAAAATGCTAAAGTATTTTTGCACAAGGCAGAAATACTGCGCGCCGCGCCGGCCTGTGCCGCCGCGGCGTTTTTATCCCCAAAGGAGAGAGTCGGGATAGCCATGGAGAAAAAGAAAAGAGTCAGCTTCGGCATGTTCCTTGTGACGATCGGCATTGTGTACGGCGACATCGGCACATCGCCGCTGTACGTGATGAAATCGATCCTCAAGGGCAACGGCGGCATCGCGCACGTGAACGAGGACTTTATCCTCGGTGCGCTCTCGCTCATCATCTGGACGATCACGCTGCTCACGACCGTCAAGTATGTGCTCATCGCCATGCGCGCGGACAATAACGGCGAGGGCGGCATATTCTCGCTGTACGCGCTGGTGAAAAAGGTAGCGCCCTGGCTCATCTTCCCGGCGATGATCGGCGGCGCGGCGCTCCTTGCCGACGGCGTTCTCACTCCGGCGGTCACGGTGACGACGGCGGTGGAGGGCCTGCGCAGCATCCCGGCGATGAACCGCTTTCTCGGCAGCGGGCAGGCGCGCGTCATCCTTATCACACTCGTCATCATCAGCACGCTCTTCGCCGTGCAGTGGGCGGGCACGAGCAAGATCGGCAAGGCGTTCGGCCCGGTGATGCTCGTGTGGTTCTCGTTCCTCGGCATCATGGGTCTGCTGCGTTTTCGACCGTCCCGGCGTGCTGCGCGCGTTCAACCCGGTGTACGCGGCGCGCATTTTGGTTTCGCCCTATAACAAGGCGGGCTTTATGATCCTCGGCAGCGTGTTCCTCGCCACGACCGGCGCGGAGGCGCTCTATTCCGATATGGGCCACGTCGGCCGCGGGAACATTTATGCGAGCTGGTCGTTTGTGAAGGCGTGCCTGATCCTGAACTATCTCGGCCAGGGCGCGTGGATACTGACGCACACGGCTTCCGGCACGCTCACCGCCATTCCCGACATGAACCCGTTCTTCCAGATGCTGCCGGAGGCGCTGCGCGCCCCCGCCGTCGCGCTCGGCGCGCTCGCGGCGATCATCGCATCGCAGGCGCTCATCACGGGCTCGTACACGCTCGTGTCCGAGGCCATCCGGCTCGATCTCATGCCGCACCTTGAGGTGCGCTACCCCTCGGACACGAAGGGGCAGATCTACATCGGCGCGGTCAATACGGTGCTGTATCTCGGCTGCGCGGCGGTAGTGCTCTACTTCCGGACGAGCGCGCGCATGGAGGCGGCTTACGGTCTCGCCATCACCGTGACGATGCTTATGACGACGCTCCTTCTCGCGGTGTATCTCTGGAACATCCAGAAAAAGCAGGCACTCGCGGTCGGCATCGCGCTCGTGTTCGGCGCGATCGAGGCGGTGTTCTTCCTCTCGTCGCTGAGCAAATTCGCCCTCGGCGGGTATGTCGCGGTGCTCATGGCGCTCGTGCTCTTTCTCATCATGGTCGTATGGCGGCGCGGCACGCAGCTCGAGCAGGAGTACGCCACACGCCTGCCGGTCGGCGATTATCTCCCGAATCTCGATACCCTCCATAAGGATTCTTCGCTCCCGCCGCTCGCGGACAACCTCGTCTTTCTCGATAAGGCCGGGGACATGGATACCATCGACCGCGACATTCTCTACTCCATCCTCGACAAGGACCCCAAGCGGGCCGCGGCGTACTGGTTCATCAGCATGACCGTCACCGACGAGCCGGACACGAGGCGCTACAGCGTCGAGACCTACGGCACGGACTACATCTTCCGCGTCCGGCTCGATCTCGGGTTCAAGTGCCACCAGCGCGTGAACGTGTACCTCCGGCAGATCGTGCGCGATCTTATCGAGAGCGGCGAGCTGCCGCCGCAGGAGCGGAAATACTCGATCTACGGCAAGTCGGACGTAGGCTCTTTTAAATTCGTTTTCCTGCACAAGGCCGTGCCGTCCAAATCGGAGCTTTCCTTCCTTGACGAGCTGGTGCTCAACACGAAGTATGCCATCCGGCGCGTTGCGGGCTCCAAGGTGCGCTGGTACGGGCTGGACACGTCCTCGCTCGTCGTGGAGACCGTGCCGTTCATCGTCGGCGGCAAAACGCCGCGCAGCAGTCGGCTGGAAAGAGTAAAATAAAAAAAGGAAACCGCCCCCGCGGCCCAACCGAGCCGTGGGGGCATCACGATCTACGGATATTGAGATTTGAGAGAACAGCAGCACAGCCGCGGTCCGGACACATGGCGATTTTGGGATAATCCCAAGCCCTTAAGCTGTTGACACTGAGCGGAAAGCGTAAAGCAAAACTGCTGCCAAAATATACAAACGATCTATGCGTGAGAGCTTTGCATGCAAGCTGTTTTTGAAAAGTAACCCCCCAGTAAAACTGGGGGTTCTTCCTATGCGGGCAAAGCCCTCTGTTCCTCGCGTAACGCGTAAACGTGTAATACGGTCTGCCAGCTGCGCAGGGATTGTTACTTGCCGCCCGTAAACGGGCCAATAGAGGCTATCGTCATCTGTTCACCTAATTCGTCCTCTTTCAGTTGGTTCTTTATATACTCCGCAATTCGGGTCTCGTTCTTTCCTACCGTATCCACATAATACCCCCTGCACCAGAATTCTCTGTTGCGGTACTTGTACTTCAGTTCCCCGAATTGCTCATACAGCATAGTGCTGCTCTTCCCCTTCAGGTATCCCATAAATCCTGATATCGACAGCTTCGGCGGTATCTCCACGAACAGGTGAATGTGATCCGGGCAGGCTTCCGCTTCGATGATTTTCACACTCTTCCATTCACATAGTTGCCGGAGTATTTTTCCTATCGCTGCACGCTTCTCTTTGTAGAATACCTTTCTTCGGTATTTCGGCGCAAACACTATATGATATCTGCAGTTCCACTTACTATGTGCTAAACTATCCTTATCCATTTGGATAACCTCCTTTGATTTTGTCTGTTGTCGGTTGGCGAACCTGACACTACTCTATCATCGGAGGTTTTCTTTTTCTATCCATAAGTGGAACTCTTTATGTCCACCGGCATAGCCGGTGGTTGTCTTTTTAACAAACGGCAAAAGCGTCAGCGGGGCAACCCGCTGACGCTTTTGCTTGAAATGATAAAACCCCTCCGTCAAAAACTTTTTTGCCGCCTCCCCTGTCAGGGGAGGCAAGATAGTTTTCCGAACCCCCCACAGCTCTCCTATCAGGGGTGCCGGCTCGCCACGGGCGAGACGGCGGGGTTTTCCTTGGCAGGTTCCTCCGTCGGCTCCGGTGCGGCTTCCGGCGTTGGCCCCGGCTCCCGGAGCGGCTCGGGCACGAGCGTCACGAGCGCGGTGCGCGTGCTTTCCAGAAGCTCCTCCCGCACGGCCTCCGCGCAGGAGCCGTCCGCGAGATACGCCGCCGCGTTCCACCGCGCACGGAGCTGCGCGGGATAGCCGGACGCGTCCCCCTGCGCCCACGCCGCGGCGAAGCCCTCGCAGAGCGCCGCGCCGAGATCGTCCCGCTCCGGGAACGTCAGCTCCTCCAGCCGCTGCGCGGCGGAGAGCGTCTCCACCGCCGGATCGGAAAATCCGCCCCCGGCCGCCGAGCGCAGCGCGGCGAGCACTGCATCGCGGAACACCTCCGCGTCCTTTTCCTCCAGTCCGGGCGCGAAAAACCAGATGGCCGCGTCCGCGCCCGCCGACGCCGTGCCGCATACGGTCTCCGTATCCGGCAGCGCAGCGCACACGCTCTTATCGAGCAGCGACCCCATGCGCTCCAGCGCCGCGGCGAGCGCGGCGAGCCGGACGCGCGTCCATTCGCCCGCGCGCGGGCAGACGATGCCGAAATATACGCCCCCGGTTCCCTCCCCGGCAAGCGATACCGTTTCCTTCACCGGCTTTTCGATGCGGCAGTAGGCCGCGTCGGGTGCGAGCGCTTCCCCGGCATCGGCAGCGGAGAACACCCCGTCCAGCCACGAGAGGATATCCTCCGCCCCGTCCGCATCGGCGCAGACAACCGCGAGCATATTCTCCGCCGAGACCGGCCCCGCGCCGTTCCCTGCCGTGTCGCTGCCGGGGAGAAGATATGTGAGAAACGCGCGGTACGCCGCCTCCGCGTCCGGCACGGCTTCCGTCTCCGCGCCGAAAAATGCGCCGAGGCTCTCCTTTGCCCCGCGCAGAAGCTCCGCAGCCGAGTCCGCCGTGAGCGTCACGCGGCGCAGCCCGTCCGTTGTGCGCGCCATGAGCGTGAGCGCCGGGGACGCGCCGATATTTTCTATGTACACGGCCGCCGCGCCGGTCGCCTCGTGCGTAAGATATGCGGCTCTTCCGCCGGGTGTATCCAGCCGCTCGATCTTTTCGACACGAAAGCCGGAGAGCTGCTCGCCCACGCCGGGCAGCGCGGCGCTCCGGCGCACAGAAAAGCCGCTGCCTACCGTGAACACGAACACGATAAGCAGCAGCCATACAAGTTTCCGAGATAGTTTTTTCATTGGTGCATGTCCCCTTCTCCGCAATATTGTTTTACAGAGAAAGTATATGCGCGGGAAATTCAGGATATGACGCCCGTGCCGTCAAAGGCGGGAATTTCTTCCTCGCCGGAGGCGGAGAGCTCCTGCACATACCCGTCCGAGAGGCCGGTCTCGTCCAGAATGGCGAGCGCGGCGTCCCATTCCTCCGGCGTGAGCGTCCGGCGCAGCTCCGGGAATTTTTTGAGATCCCCGCAGGGGGTATACTGCGCCATGAGCGATACGAGCACCGTGCCGGGCGCGAACGTGTCCGCGATCCAGAAAAGCGCGGCGCGCGTATTTTCGATCTGCCCCGGCAGCACGAGATGCCGGATCATAACGCCGCGGCGGAGAAGGCCGTTTTCGTCCAGCTCGAACGCGCCCGTATGCTCGACCATACGCTTTATGGCACTTTTTGCCGCCGCCGGATAGTCCGGCGCGCGGGAATAGCGCGCGGCAAGCGCCGGGTCGATATATTTAAGATCCGGCAGAAAGACGCTCACGCTTTCCGCGAGCGTGTCCACGGTATCGACCGTTTCATATCCCGACGTATTCCACACGACCGGGATCTTCGGCTTTGCGATGGTGAGCGCTTCCCGTATCTCCGGCGTGAACTGCGTGCCGGTGACGAGATTGAGATTGTGCACGCCCTTCGCTTCCAGCCCGGCGAAGATCGCCGCGAGGCGCTCGACGGAAACCGTTTCGCCGATCCTCCCGCGGCTGAGCGCATAGTTCTGGCAGTATACGCAGCCGAGCGGACACCCGGCGAAGAACACCGCGCCGCTCCCCCGCTCGCCGCTGATGCAGGGCTCCTCGCCGTGGTGCGGCGCGGCGCGCGCCACGCGCACGGCATTTCCCATATGGCACACGCCCGCGCTTACCGCGCGGTCTGCCCCGCACTGCCGGGGGCAGAGACGGCAGTCAGGCATGCAGCACCTCGGCGATAACGGCGTCGTCCGAGCGGCTGGTGCGCTCCGGCTTTCTGCGGCCGCACTCCATGCCCTTGAGCGCGAGCTTGAGCATCTTTTTGAGCGTGTACTTGCTCTCCCCGGCTTCGCGGGCGCGGCGGTCGTAGGAAACGGTGCCGACCTTCGCGCCGAGCCGGTTCACAAGCCCGCGCAGGAAAAGATCGTCCCCGTGGTAGTGCGAGAGCGCTTCGAGCGCGGCGGTGTCCATGAGACGGTAATCGGCATGGTCGTAAATGAGATCGGAGCCGAAGAGCTTCATCAATCCGTAGTACCCGCGGGCGGTGGTGCGCTTGAGGAACGTATCGGTCGCGCGCGAGGCGCGCACGCCGCAGACGATGCCGCAGCCTTCTTTATACTTCTCCACCATTTTGTCCATCGCGTCGATGTCGTCCTGCAGGTCGGCGTCGATGCTGATGGTGATGTCGCACCGGGCGCGCGACCACATGAGCCCCGCGGTGAGGGCGTTCTGGTGGCCGCGGTTGCAGATCTGGCGCAGACCGGTGAAATGCGCGTCGCTCTCGTGGAGCGAGCGGATGATGCTCCACGTGGCGTCCTTCGAGCCGTCGTCCACGAGGACGATGCGGCTTTCCGGCGCGATGGCGCCCGCGTCGATCAGATCGCCGAGCTTTTTGCGAAAGACCGGCGCCGAGAGCGGCAGAGCCTCTTCCTCGTTGTAGCAGGGCACGACAATATAAAGGATCGGAAGCGATTTCATGAGGTTTTCTCCTTCCCGAATAATATCCGGCAATGCGCCAAATACTGATACTGGCATTTTACACCAAAACACCGCGCAGTGCAACGAAACATTTTGTTTGAAAGAACATGGTTTTTTTCGTAAGAAATGAACGAAAACCAACACATTTCACTTGCAAAATGCGCATCGGTGTACTACAATGCGCTCAGAAGGAAAAAACTATTATTAGGAGGTCTAGGATATGAATTACAAAAAGAAGAGCATCCGCGACGTGAGCTTTGCCGGCAAGAAAGTGCTGCTGCGCGTGGACTTCAATGTGCCTCTGGACAAGACGACCCACGAGATCACCAACGACAAGCGCATCCGCGCCGCTCTGCCCACGATCCAGTACCTGCTGGACGACGGCGCCGCGCTGATCGTCTGCTCCCATCTCGGCAAGCCCAAAAAGGACCCCGACGCCAAGACCAACCTGACACTCAAGCGCGTTGCCGTCCGCTTTGCCGAGCTGCTCGGAAAGCCGGTCGAGTTCGCCGAGGATACCATCGGCCCCGACGCCAAGGCGAAGGCCGCCGCGCTCAAGCCGGGCCAGGTCCTGCTGCTTGAGAACACCCGCTTTGATCCCCGCGAGGAGAAGAACGATCCCGAGTTCGCCAAGGAGCTCGCTTCCATGGCGGATGTGTACGTTTCCGACGCGTTCGGCGCGGTGCACCGCGCTCACGCCTCCACCGCCGGCGTTGCGGACTATCTGCCCGCGTACTGCGGCTTCCTCGTGGAGAAGGAGCTGACCGCTCTCGGCGGCGCGATGGACGATCCCAAGCGCCCGCTCGTGGCCGTTCTCGGCGGCGCGAAGGTCGCCGACAAGCTGGCCGTAATCGAAAACCTGCTCAAGAAGGCCGACACGCTCGTCATCGGCGGCGGCATGGCGTTCACGTTCCTCAAGGCCAAGGGCTACGAGACCGGCGCCTCCCTGCTCGACGAGGAGAAGATCGACTACTGCAAGAACATGCTCGCCAAGGCGGAAGAGTCCGGCGTGAAGCTGCTGCTGCCGGTGGACGTCGTCGTTGCCGACAAGTTCGCCGCGGACGCGGAGAGCAAGGTCGTCGCCGCGGACGCCATTCCCGCCGGCTGGATGGGTCTGGACATCGGGCCTGAGACGCAGAAGCTCTTCGGCGAGGCCGTGAAGAACGCCGGTACCGTTATCTGGAACGGCCCCATGGGCGTCTTTGAATTCCCGAAATTTGCCAAGGGCACTGAGGCCGTCGCCGCGGCGATGGCGGAGTGCAAGGGCGTCACGGTCGTCGGCGGCGGCGACAGCGCCAGCGCCATCGAGAAGATGGGCTATGCCGACAAGGTGACCCACGTTTCCACCGGCGGCGGCGCGTCGCTCGAATTCATGGAAGGCAAGGAGCTGCCCGGCGTGGCCTGCCTGCTCGACAAGTAATTTTTCACCAAAGGGGCGGCTTCCGCCCCTTTGCGCGTATTCACCGAAGGGAGAAAACCGCTATGAACAAGAAATACAGAAAAGTCATCATCGCCGGAAACTGGAAAATGAACCAGCTTCCCTCGGGCGTAAAGCCGTTCGTCGAGGAGCTGAAAACGAAGCTGCCCGCGGGCATGAACGGGTGCAGCGTCGTTCTCTGCGTCCCGGCGACGCATCTCGCCGCGCTCGCGCGCGAAAAGGCGCGGCGCATCGGCGTCGGCGCGCAGAACGTCTCCGAGTTCGATAAGGGCGCGCACACCGGCGAGATCAGCGTGGACATGATCGCCGATCTCGGCGCGAAATACTGCATCGTCGGCCACAGCGAGCGCCGCGCGAATAACGGCGACACCGACGAGCTCGTGAACACGAAGGTCCACGCGCTGCTCGAAAAGGGCATCACCCCGATCGTGTGCGTCGGCGAGTCGCTCTCCGAGCGCGACCGCGATCTCACGATGGAGCGCATCTCCTATCAGGTCAAGGCGGCGCTGTACGGCCTGACCGCCGAGCAGGTGAAGAAGGTCGTCATCGCCTACGAGCCCATCTGGGCCATCGGCACGGGCCGCACCGCGACCGACGAGCAGGCGCAGGAGGTCTGCTTCAACATCCGCGAGAATCTGCGCGCGCAGTACGGCGCGCTCGTCTCCCGCAAGGTGTGCATCCTCTACGGCGGCTCCATGAACGCGAAAAACTGCGCGGGCCTTCTCGCCCAGCCGGACATCGACGGCGGTCTCATCGGCGGCGCGTCGCTCAAGGTCGAGGACTTTGCCGCGATCATCCGCGAAGGCTGCAAGGAGGAGTAAGCCATGAGCAAAAAGCCTACCGTACTCCTCATCATGGACGGCTTCGGTCTCGCCCCGGCGGGCCCGGAAAACGCCATTTCCTGCGCAAAAACGCCGAATCTCGACAAGCTCTTCGCCGAGTGCCCGAACACGCAGCTCCAGGCCTCGGGTCTGGACGTCGGTCTGCCCGCCGGACAGATGGGCAACAGCGAGGTCGGCCACACGAACATCGGCGCGGGCCGCGTCGTCTATCAGGATCTCCCCCGCATCTCCAACGCTGTTGAGGACGGCAGCTTCTTTGAAAACGCCGCCTACAAGTCCGCCATGGACGAGTGCGTGCGCACCGGCGCGCGGCTGCATCTCATGGGGCTGCTCTCTGACGGCGGCGTCCACAGCCACATCAACCACCTCTTCGCGCTGCTCGAAATGGCCAAGCGCCGCGGCGTGAAGGAGGTCTACGTCCACGCGCTGCTCGACGGGCGCGACGTTGCCCCCACCTCCGGCGCGGGCTATGTGAAGGCGCTTGTGGAAAAGTGCGCCGAGCTCGGCACCGGCAAGGTCGCCACGATCCAGGGCCGCTTTTACGGCATGGACCGCGACAAGCGCTGGGACCGCGTGGAAAAGGGCTACCGCGCCGTCGTCTGCGGCGAGGGCGTGCAGGATGGCGATCCCGTCCACGCCGTGGAGGAGAGCTACAAGGCGGGCGTGACGGACGAGTTCGTCGTGCCGACCGTGTGCGATAAAAACGGCTGCATCCACTCCGGCGACAGCGTCATTTTCATCAACTTCCGCCCCGACCGCGCCCGCGAGATGACCCGCGCGCTCGTCGATCCCGCGTTTGACGGCTTTGTGCGTCCGAACGGCTTCTTCCCGCTGCACTATGTCTGCACCACGCAGTACGACGCGACGATCCCCAACGTTTCCGTCGCCTTCCCGCCGGAGGAGATCGAAATGACGTTCGGCGAATATCTCGGAAAGCTCGGCAAAACGCAGCTGCGCATCGCCGAGACCGAGAAATACGCCCATGTGACGTTCTTCTTCAACGGCGGCACCGAGACCTGCTACCCCGGTGAGGACCGCTGCCTCATCCCGTCCCCGAAGGAGTTCCCGACGTATGACCTCATCCCGGAGATGAGCGCCTATAAGGTCGCGGACGAGTGCGCGAAGCGCATCGAGAGCGGCAAGTACGACGTTGTGATCTGCAACCTTGCCAACTGCGACATGGTCGGTCACACCGGCGTCAAGGCCGCGGCGATCAAGGCCGTGGAGACCGTGGACGCGTGCGTCGGACAGATTGTCGAGGCCGTGAAGAAGATGGGCGGCGTGATCCTCATCACCGCCGACCACGGCAACGCCGACCGCATCATGAAGCCGGACGGCAGCCCCGACACCGCCCACACCACCAACCCCGTGCCGCTGATCGTCTCCGGCGCGGACGTGAAGCTCCGTCCGGGCCGCCTGTGCGATCTCTGCCCGACGATGCTCGATCTCATGGGTCTTGCAAAGCCCGCACAGATGACCGGCGAGAGCCTGATCGTAAAATAAGTTTCCCGCTCTGCAGGAAAGGAGTTTTCCATGAAAGAGTATTTTGAAATCGTTGACGTTCTCGGAAGAGAAATTCTCGACTCCCGCGGCAATCCCACGGTCGAGGTCGAGGTGACGCTCGATAACGGCGTCGTGGGCCGCGCGGCGGTGCCGTCCGGCGCCTCCACCGGCATTTACGAGGCCTGCGAGCTGCGCGACGGAGACAAGTCCCGCTATCTTGGCAAGGGCGTGCAGAAGGCTGTGGAAAACGTCAACGGCGAGATCGCCGAGGCGCTCAACGGCCTCAACGCGCTCGACCAGCCGTATATCGACAAGATCCTCATCGAGCTGGACGGCACGCCGAACAAGACCCGTCTCGGCGCAAACGCGATGCTCGGCGTATCGCTCGCCGTGGCGAAGGCGAGCGCCGAAGCGCTCGGGCTGCCGCTCTACAGCTACATCGGCGGCGTGAACGCCAAGACGCTGCCCGTGCCGATGATGAATGTGCTCAACGGCGGCGTCCACGCGCCGTCCTCCGCGGCCGACATTCAGGAGTTTATGATCATGCCCGTCGGCGCGAAGAGCTGGAAGGAAGCGCTGCGCTGGTGCAGCGAGGTGTTCCACACGCTCTCCAAGGTGCTGCACACCTCCAGCATCGGCGACGAGGGCGGCTACGCGCCCGGCGATCTCAAGAGCGACGAGGACGGCCTGCGCGCCATCGTCCAGGCCATCGAGCTTGCGGGCTACAAGCCCGGCGAGGACTTCATGCTCGCCATGGACGCGGCCTGCTCTGACTGGTTCAAGGCCGAGGACGGCTGCTATCATCTCCCGAAGCGCGGCATCACCATGACGCGGCAGGAGATGGTCGATATGTGGGTCAGCTTCTGTGATAAGTACCCGATCATCTCGCTCGAGGACTGCATGGCGGAGGACGACTGGGAGGGCTGGAAGATGCTCACCGACGCGCTCGGCCATCGCGTGCAGCTCGTCGGCGACGATCTTTTCGTCACGAACGTGCGCCGCATCAAGATGGGTCTGGAAAAGCACGTCGCGAACAGCGTTCTCATCAAGCTCAACCAGATCGGCACGCTGACCGAAACGCTCGACGCTATAGCGCTTGCGAACCGCGCGGGCTACACCACGGTCGTCTCCCACCGCTCCGGCGAAACGGAGGACACCACGATTGCCGATCTCGTCGTCGGCCTCAACGCCGGGCAGATCAAGACCGGCGCGCCGAGCCGCACCGACCGCGTGGCGAAGTATAACCAGCTCCTCCGCATCGAGGAAGAGCTGTTCGACGCCGCGCAGTACCCCGGCAAGGCCGCGTTCTTCTCCATCCGATAAGTTCTATACAGCGACCCGCCCGTGCAGAAATGCACGGGCGGGTCGCAGCCTGTCGAGAAACCCGGCTGCCGCTTAATGCGCAGCCGGGTTTCTTGACAGATTGGAGCCTCCCCTGAACTTGTTCCGGGGAGGCTCGTTTTGATTTGCGTTGATTTTTTTCCGTATGCTGTCAGTCGTCCGCGCCGAGGGCGTCGAGGCCCTTGACGTGGTCTACCTTTTTCGCCTTGATGTTCTTCACGAGCAGTGTGAACACCAGGAAGCTCGCCGCGGTGAGGATGGAGGCGTAGACCGGCAGCGTGCGCCACGCCATCGTCGCGTCCAGCACGAAGCCGAGAGCGACGGGCGTGATCGTCTGCGCGGACATGCTCGCGGCGTAATAATAACCGGTGAAGCGGCCGATCTTCTTGCTCGAGCAAAGCTCCACGACCATCGGGAACGAGCAGTTGTGCACAAGCGCCATACCGAAGCCCTTGATCGCCCAGACGACGAACAGCAGCGTCGGGAACGCAAACTCGCCGCGCGCGCCGACGACCTTTCCGGTGGGCGCGGCAAAGCACATGATGATGAGACCGACGAGCGTGCACGCAAGGCCGCAGGAGATCGTCCACTTGCGGCCGATCTTCTCGGCGATCGATCCGGCGGTGGCAAAGCCGATGACGGAGGCGAGTCCGCCGAGGATCGTGAGGATCATTGTAGCGCTCGAAACGCTGTTGAGATAGTAAATGACATAGTTTCCGATGTACGTGCCGAGCGCGTTATCGGACATGAACCAGAGGAACTCCGCGCCGAGGATCGCAAGCAGCATGCGCTTATTGGCCTTGCTCATCGGCTTATCGTCGTCGATGGGGGTTTCGACCGCGGCCATCTCCTCGCCGAGAGCGAGCTCTTCCGCCATCTCCTGCTCGATCTTGTTTTCCTTGATCGTGGCAAACAGCACGAGCGCGGAGATCACCATCAGCACCGAGGCGATGATGAACGGCAGCTCGATGACCCAGAGATTGCGCTCGGCGTCGGGCGCGTTGATGTAGCTGCTCAGCACAAGGAACAGGCCGAGCACCGTGGCGAACGCACCGCCGATGTAGCCCATGATGTTGATGATGCCGTTGGCCTTGGCGCGCAGGGGCTTGGGCGTGATGTCCGGCATGAGAGCGACGGCGGGGTTGCGGTACATCATCATAAAGATGAGAACGATGGCCATCATTGCGACCATCCCGGCAATGTTGTTATTGTGGAAGAACAGCGGGATAAACGGGAACGCGACCGCCGAAACGAACGTGCCGACAAGGATATACGGCATGCGCTTGCCGATCTTCGTGTGCGTTCTGTCCGAAAGACGGCCGAAGAGCGGCAGAAGGATGAGCGCGGCAAGATTGTCGCACGCCATGATGATGCCGACGATCCACTGCACATGCAGGATGTGGTTCGGGTCGCTCGCCTTGAGATCGGCGGACGACATGCCGTAGAACCGGCGGGCGAAGATATCCGTCAGAAATGTGGGGCACCAGGAGTCGTACACCTGCCAGAGCAGGAGAATACCGAAAAAGGCAAAGCCGATGAGAAAGGTCCGCTTGTAATTGAGCTTCACTGCTGTTTCCTCTCCGCGCGGAATGCGCCGCGCGCCTCTCTTTTATACTCCCTCCATCATACAGGAAAAACCCTCTCTTTACAACCCGTTTTTCCTGCGTTACAATACCGCTATGAGGTGATACCAATGAAACAATGCAAAAAAGCCGGAACGATCGCCGCGGCTGCCATCGGCGCCGCTGCCGCCGGATATCTTTTTCTGATCGCGCCGGGCCGCTCCCGCGCGGGACAGCGCTTCCCCTTCCGCGGGCAGAACATCGCCCACCGCGGGCTGTACGACGCTGCGCAGGGCATTCCCGAAAACTCTCTCGCGGCGTTCCGCGCCGCGGCGGAGGGCGGATACGGTGCGGAGCTCGACACCCGCCTTACGAAGGACGGCGTCGTTGTCGTTTCGCACGACAGCAACATCCGCCGCATGACCGGCGCGGATGTGACGGTCGAATCGCTCGACTATGCCGAGCTGCAGCAATATAAGCTCGGCGGCACCGAGGAGCGCGTGCCGCGCTTTTCGGACGCGCTCGACATTCTCGCCGCCGCGCACGTGCCCGTGATCGTGGAGGTCAAGGCTTCCCCCGACCATCGCCGCGGCGAGCTCTGCCGCAAGGTGCTCGAGATCATCGACGCGCACACCGGCAATTTCTGCGTGGAGAGCTTCGATCCGTTCATCGTGGCGTGGTTCCGCTTCCATGCGCCCGACCTGCTGCGCGGTCAGCTCACGGCCCAGCGGGACGATCTCGGCGGCAATCTCGGCGCGTGGCTTTCAAGCCGGATGCTCATCGGCTGCATCGGCCGGCCGCAGTTCATCGCCCACCGCACGGGCAAAAAGTCTCTCGGCGTGAAGCTCGCGGAGCTGCTCGGCGCGATGCGCGTCACATGGACGGCGCACGACCGCAGCGAAGAGGCCAAGTGCGACACCGTGATCTTTGAGGCGTACCGCCCGCCGGTACAGTATAAATGAGAGCGCTCCGCCGCGTCCAGCTTGTCAAAAAAGTCTCTATTAGACTTTTTTGTCTTCGCTTTCCGCCGAGCATTTTGAATGTATTCAAAATGCTGCTTCGCCCGAAAGCCTTGCGATGCAATGCTTTCGACGGCGGTTTATCCAATTTGAGGCGGGCCTTGCCCCCTCAAGCTCCCCCGCTGCTGTCATGTCCGGCTTCACGGCGGAGATTATTTTGCAGGCTGAGCGCTCTCGTGCTCGCGCTCTGCTGTCTTGGCTTTCTCCCCGTTCTTGCCGTCGATGAGGATGTACCTGCCGCGGAGACCGGCTGCGCGCATCCCGGCTGGCAGAACGGCATATGCGTCGCGTGCGGCGCAGCCTGCCCGCACGCCGAGCACGACTACGATTCCTGTCTCTGCTTTGCCTGCGGCATGACCGTCCGGCACTCGTATCTCACGTCCCGCTGCCCGATGTGCGGCCGGACGCCCGCTTTTCTCGACTCGCGCGTGCCGACGTCCTTCTTTCAAAGCTCCGGCCGCCCCGGCACGGTGCAGTCGGTCGAATACCTGACGCACGACTACGTCGGCGAGCGCAAGGGTACCGGCACGCTCTCCTATTATAAGCGGATGCTCGTCTATCTCCCCTATGGGTACGACGCCTCGCAGCCGTACAACGTGCTCGTGCTGCTGCACGGCATGGGCGGCGGCGAAGGGTACTGGCTCCGGCAGGAGCAGCTTTACGCCGCTTACGGCACCGACTACTACGTCACCACCCGCCCGATGCTCGACAATATGTTCGCCGCGGGAATGTGCCGAAACATGATCGTCGTGACGCCGACGTTCTACCGCGATTCCGGCAACTTCCTCCGGTACGACCGCGTGCCGGACGAGGAGCAGTTCGTCCGTGAGCTGCGCGAGGACATTCTGCCGTTCATCGTGCAGAACTACTCGACCTATGCCGCCGACGGCAGCGCCGAGGCGATCAGCGCCGCGCGCGACCACTTTGCCTACGCGGGTCTTTCGATGGGCTCGATCTACGCCTATAACTCCGTGATGCCGCTCTGTCTCGATCTGTTCGCGTGGTTTGGCTGCTTCTCCGGGAGCGACTGCTACGTCGATCTCGCCGCGGACGCCCTTTCCGGCGAAGCCAACGCCGCCTACCCGATCCGGTACTTTTATAACAGCATCGGCACGCGCGACTCCATGGCGGCGCTCCACCGCGAAAACTTCATCGCGCTCACCGACCGCGTGCCCGGACTGACCGACGGCGAAAACGCCTGGTTCACCCAGCTCCCCGGCATCGGCCACGAATACAGCGCCTGGGTCGTCGGGCTCTATAACTTTTTGCAGGTCGTATTTGCGATGTGATCTCACACGCCACTCTCCGCTGTATTGACCCGCATAAACAAAAAGATCCGGAAGGACAACGTCCTTCCGGATCAATTTTATTCTGAGAATTATTCGTTCTTCTCCTTCTCCGTCTTCGCGTTCTTTTCCGCGCTCTCGCCCTTCACGGCCGAGGCCGCGAGCGTGCGCAGCCCGCGCTTCGTCGTGAGACGGCGGTAGGCCTGCGGCGACATGTTGTGCGTAGACTTGAACGTGCGGGAGAAGTGATCCACGCTGTCGTAGCCGACGAGCGCGGAAATATCATGGATGCGGAGCGTGGAGGTCGAGAGGTATTCCTCGGCGCGGGTCATCTTGATGCCGCGGACGATCTCCGTAAAGCTCATGCCCATGTAGTTCTGCAGCATACGGGAGAGATAGGTCTCGTTATAATGGAACGCTCTCGCCAGCGTGCTCAGGCGCACGGTGCGGTAGTTCTGCTGGATGTACTGCAAAATTGCGCCGCAGTCGGCACGGGTCGATTCATCGCGCGCGGCGCGAAGCACGGCGGCACTTCCGGCCTGTGTGCGGAACACCGACGCAAGGAAGATCTTTGTCCAGCACACGGAGGTGAGATTCGCGAACGGCGCCTTGGACGCGCACTCCTTGACGAGCTCGTGCAGCGTAGGCAGCACATTTCCCGACTCAAAGTTCGCCGTCATGCTCATATAATTCATTTCATTCTCGCCGTACATCGATTCGCGGAAGAAAATGCTCATTTTATCGCTGCTCGTCATGAGATCACCGAACTGCGCATCGAACGTGGAGCGGCGCATATGCAGCGCTATGACGTACGCGTCCGACGGGACGGCCTTGATGTGCGCCGTGTGCGGAGGAATGATGATAACGCTGCCGACGCCGACGGGGATGGGCGTTCCGGCAAAGAAGAACTCGCACTCGCCCTTGAGAACGACGGCGATCGTGAAGCAGTCATACTCCGCGGCATCCGCGCTCAGGTAGGAGAAAACACGCGTCACGGTAACATCGCGGCCGGGCGCAAAGACTGCGTCCTCACTGGAAACATGAGCTGTGCCGGACTCTGACGGAGAGGTGTTCTGAAGGAACGCGGTGGCGTTCACCGGCTGAGAATCGATGATATCACAGATCTCTTCCACGGTATGCTGGACCTTGGAATCGGCCGCGGCAACAGCACGCGGAGCGGAAAGGAGATTATCCTTTTCCATCATATCAAGCGCTTCGCCAAGGGTGGGGCGAACGCCGGTCTTGCGGTAATAGGCAGAGAGAAACTCCTCGAGCTGTTTTACCGTTGTTTGTAAATTATTTTTTTCCATGGATGGTTCCTCCGATTGGGGAAAGGGATTTTATGCCGCGCGAAATAATACACATGTACAAATATTTTGCAAACATACTATACAATTAAAGTATGGAAACCGTCAAGACCCTTCGTAAAAAAGCCGCAGAGTTTTCCCGGAAAATTCGGCGGATTGATAACTTAAGAAAAAATTTACAGGATGGCATAAAAGCGCGCCGTTATTTTTGGAAATTATAAAAAAACGGAGAGATGCATTTATCATCTCTCCGTAATCTTTGTGTTGGCGTTGACCTATTTTCCCAGCCCGTCGCCAGGCAAGTATCGTCGGCACAGGTGAGCTTAACTTCCGTGTTCGGAATGGGAACGGGTGG
>CECA01003617.1_pt1 | contig 31863 bp, 29 predicted proteins | sample 557351 | NCBI WGS metagenome assembly CECA01 (sample SAMEA3182051, study PRJEB8094) | gut metagenome | biome: human; feature: gut; material: Stool; isolation source: human stools | place: Canada | collected 2012-03-07 | reverse complement strand
AAGAGTGCCCAACTCCCTTTATTCGGGGGTTGCCGCACAATAACTTACCAACAATTACCCCTGAAGCCCCCCATTTTTTTGCGGTTGGGCTTTTGTGTGGGCTTATAAATAGTGCGCTTGGATGCATTGGACTGCACCGTGCGGCACGAACCTAAAAGAAAAAGCCGTGAAGATCAGTACATTACGCACTGCCTTTCACGGCTTTATCTGGAATCTGGTGCCGGAGAAGAGATTCGAACTCCCGACCTTCGCATTACGAATGCGCTGCTCTACCAGCTGAGCTACACCGGCAACTCTCAATCTTCGACCGTTTCGAACCGGCCTTGTGATCGGAGGAGACGAATTATGCAGAAGTGAATTGCTTGCGGCAAGAATGTTTTACAAATCTTTACATTTGATGTTTTCGCCGTGTCTGTCTGCATTGAGCGCATCCAAGGCACTTGCCTTGTGTTCGAAATGTATCTGCAGGCCTCAGGCCACGTATAGCGCCGACTAAAATCTCAGGACTTTCCCCGCGTCTTACTCTTTTTCTCTCTTCGGAGACACCGTTGACCGATCGATTCTCTGCGTCTCTTCCCGCTCCGGCAGACACTGACCATCTCGGCGCCCTGCTTGCCGATGCACTTCTCCGCGCGAGCTCCGGCATTCTTGCCAAAGGCCTCGCTTTGCGCCTTGAAGGCAATCTCGGCGCAGGAAAGACGAGCCTCATCCGTGCGGCGCTTCGCCGCTTAGGCTGGGAAGGTGCGGTGAAGAGCCCTACCTTCACGCTTCTTGAGACGTATCCCTGCGGCGGTCTTACGATCAATCACTTCGACTTCTATCGCTTCGAGGAACCCGAGGAATTCGAAGATGCCGGGTTCCAGGATGAATTCCGTCCCGGCGCCGTATGCGCTACGGAGTGGAGCGACAAAGCCTTTCCGTATCTGCCGCCCGCCGACATCACCATTGCGCTCTCAATTGAGGGCTTCGGAAGGCGGGTTGAAATCACTGCGCAGTCCCCCCTCGGCCGCGAAATTCTTGCTTCTCTTTCGGAATCATGGAATTCAACCGCCGCCGCCTGATATCCGCCGCCGGCGGTACGCTTCTCCTTTCGCTTGCTCCCTGGCAGATAGCGAGCGGCGCAAAGCTCGTCAACGTCCGCATGTGGCCTGCGGAGGAGTACACGCGCGTCACGATCGAAACGGACGAACCCCTCAAGTTCAAGCACTTTTTCGTTCGCTCGGCTTCTCCCCTGAGACTCGTGATCGATATTGAAGGACTCGCGCTCACTGAACGCGTCAAGCGCCTTATTGCCGACGTGAAGCCTGACGACCCCTATATCAGCGCCATGAGAATCGGGCAGTTCAAGCCCGGCGTTGTTCGGCTCGTCATGGATCTCAAGGCGGACGTGAAGCCCGAAGTCTTTCTTCTGAAGCCCTTCGCCAACTATCAGTACCGTCTCGTCTTCGACATCTACCCGGTGCATCCGAAGGATGAGATCGGCGCAATCCTCGCGGGATCGCAGGAAGGAAATCTCCTCACGGATTCCCTCTCGTCATCGAATTCCGAAGATCCGCTCGCCGACGTGCTCGCGGGTCTTGCCAATCCGGATGCGCCGAAGACGCGGCCGGCGCTTTCCGCCTCTAAAGGCAAAGACGATAAGAAAGCCCCCAAGCCCTCCGCCAAAGACACGCAGACGCCGGCGAAGAGCGCTCCGGCCAAAAAGACTCAGAACGAAGATCAGATCATCATCGTCGTCGACCCGGGACACGGGGGCGAAGACCCCGGTGCCATCGGGCGGCGCAAAACGCAGGAAAAAGTCGTCGTTCTTCAAATCGCAAGGCGGCTTGCCAAGCTTATTTCCGCTGAACCCGGCATGAAGGCCGTGCTCACGCGCAATTCCGACCATTTCGTCAGTTTGGGCGGGCGCGTCGCGATTGCCCGCCGCGTGAAGGCGCATCTTCTCGTCAGCATCCATGCCGATGCCTGGGTGAAGAGCAACGTGAGGGGCTCCTCCGTCTTTGCACTCTCGCAAAAAGGCGCCACCTCGGCGGCTGCTCGCTGGCTCGCGAAAAATCAGAACGAATCCGACCTGATCGGCGGCGTCAACATCTCCACCGTCAATAAGCAGGTGGCGAGCGTGCTCGTCGACATGACCTCGTCCTGGACGATCGGCTACAGCCTCGGACTCGGCACCGCCGTACTCCAAGAGCTGCGCGCCATCAACAAGCTCCACAAAACGGCCGTGGAGCAGGCGGGATTCGCGGTGCTCAAAGGCCAGGGCATCCCGTCGATTCTCGTTGAGACGGCCTTCATTTCGAACCCGTCGGAAGAGCAGCTGCTCAAGAACGCCAATCATCAGCAAAAGCTTGCCCGAGCCATTCTTACGGGCATCAAGAAGCAGCTTGCCGCCGACACGACGCTCACGCGCCAGGGTTGATGCCGTCGAGACGCTGCGCTTCACCTGCAGGACCTCGACCGAAACTCTCCGCACCATTACAATGCGGGGGAAGCACAATCCGACGCGGCGCCCCCGTGCCGAAACGCCGTCGAGGCCCCTTCCGCATGGAAGGACAGGCCTCCGGTTTTTGCGGGCGCGCCCCTCATCCACCTTGGAGTGAAAACGCAATGGCTCTTGTTTCCATGCGACAGCTGCTCGATCATGCGGCTGAAAACGGCTACGGCATTCCCGCCTTCAACGTCAACAACCTCGAACAGGTTCAGGCCATCATGGAGGCGGCGAGCGAAGTCGGCGCTCCCGTGATCATGCAGGCCTCGGCGGGCGCTCGCAAGTATGCGGGCGAATCGTTCCTGCGCCACCTCATTGAAGCCGCTGTTGAAGCCTATCCGGATGTTCCCGTCTGCATGCACCAGGACCACGGCCAGAGCCCGGCGGTCTGCCAGGGCGCCATCCGCTCGGGCTTCACCTCCGTCATGATGGACGGCTCCCTCATGAGCGACGGCAAGACCATCTCCACCTACGAATACAATGTCGACGTCACCCGCCGCGTTGTGGAAATGGCCCACTGCATCGGCGTTTCCGTCGAAGGCGAAATCGGCTGCCTCGGCTCGCTTGAAACGATGCGCGGCGACAAGGAAGACGGCCACGGCACCGACGCCAAGATGACCCGCGAGCAGCTCCTCACGGATCCGGATCAGGCGGCGGAATTCGCCCGCATCACCCAGATCGACGCGCTTGCCATCGCGATCGGCACCTCGCACGGCGCCTACAAGTTCACGCGCCGTCCCACGGGTGAAATTCTCTCGATCGACCGCGTGAAGGAAATTCATGCGCGTCTGCCGAACACGCACCTCGTGATGCACGGCTCCTCTTCCGTTCCGCAGGAATACCTCGCTGAGATCCGCGAATTCGGCGGCGACATGCGCGAAACCTACGGCGTTCCTGTCGAGGAAATCCAGAAGGCGATCCAGCACGGCGTCCGCAAGGTCAACATCGACACCGACATCCGCCTTGCGATGACGGCCGCCATCCGCCGCTACCTCGTTGAGAATCCCTCGGGCTTCGACCCGCGCGGCTACCTGAAGGCCGCCCGCGCCGCCGCGAAGGCCCTCTGCCGCTCGCGCTACCTCGCGTTCGGCTGCGAAGGCCAGGGCGCCCGGATCAAGCCCGTCGCGCTCGACAAGATCGCGGCCAAATACGCTGACGGCACGCTTCGCCAGAATGTGCTCTAACGCTTAAGCGCGAAACCTCAGATTCATGACGGCGCACAGTTCTCCTCCCTGAGACTGTGCGCCTTTTTTCAATTCGAATTCATCCCATGACAGAACCCGAATTAAAGTCCGCCGAAGCCCTCAAGGGCAAGCGCGGCCTCAGAAGGCTCATCAACGCCACGCGCTATTCCTGGCAGGGAATCCGCGCGGGGTTTAAAAACGAAGCCGCCTTTCGCGAGGAATGCCTTCTTGCGATCATCCTGATTCCGCTCGCGCTTCTTCTCCCGGTAACGCTCCTTGAGAAGGTGATCCTCATCAATTCCGTGCTTTTTCTTCTCCTCACGGAAATCCTCAATTCGGCGATTGAAGCCGTTGTCGACCGAATCGGCATGGAAGTGCATCCGCTTGCCGGACGCGCAAAGGACATGGGGAGCGCGGCAGTGCTTTTCGCACTCATCATGGGACTCGTTGCCTGGGGCTTCATCGCGCTCCCGGCGGTCTTCGCGCTCTTTTAACTTTTCTGAGTCCGCGCAAACTCTTCTAAGCAGTTTTCACGGTGGTTTCGGGCCTGAAAGCGCCCCTGCGCCATTAAAATTCCCGCCATCAGGATTTTTCTTTTCTTCCTTAGGGAGGCAACTCTAATGCCCGGTCTTTCCAAGACGAACATCCCGTCCCTCAAGCAGATTTACAGCGGCAAAGTCCGCGACTGCTACGCCGTGGGCGACGACAAGCTTCTGCTTGTTGCCACGGACCGCATTTCCGCCTTTGACGTGATCCTCGGCGATCCGATTCCCGGCAAGGGCAAGGTCCTGACGGCGCTCACGAACTTCTGGTTCGAAAAGCTCAAGGACGTGATCCCCAATCACCTCACGGGCATCGCCCCCGAAACGGTCGTGAAGCCTGAGGAAATTCCGCAGGTTGCCGGCCGCGCCGTGGTCTCGAAGCGCCTGAAGCCGATTCTGATCGAGTGCGTTGCACGCGGCTACATCATCGGCGGCGGCTGGAAGGACTACCAGGCGACGGGCGAAGTCTGCGGCATCAAGCTCCCCGCGGGCCTGCGCCAGGCCGAGAAGCTCCCCGAGCCCATCTTCACGCCGGCTGCCAAGGCTGAACTCGGCACGCACGACGAAAACATCTCCTACGAGCGCGTCGTTGAGATGTACGGCGAAAAGGTTGCCTCGACCATCCGCAACGCCACGCTCGAGCTCTACAAGCGCGCAAGCGAATATGCGCTCACCCGCGGCATCATCATCGCCGACACGAAGTTCGAATTCGGTCTTGATGAAAACGGCAACGTTCTCCTTATGGACGAAGTGCTCACGCCGGATTCGAGCCGCTTCTGGCCTGCCGACGACTATCAGATCGGCACCTCGCCCAAGAGCTTCGACAAGCAGTTCATCCGCGACTGGCTCGAAGCCCAGCCCTGGGACAAGCGTCCGCCCGCTCCGAAGGTTCCTGAAGACATTATTGAGAAGACGGCCGACAAGTACCGTGAGGCGCTGCGCCGCCTTACCGGCACGGATATTGAGCCGTAAATCTCCCGGGCGGAAGCTTCTTCCGCCCTCGCGTTCATGGGGAGCGCATCTTTTTTTAACCGCTCCCCAGCAGCCGGCAGAAGCGTCGGCCCCTTCGGTTTCCTCTTCCTTCGGAAGGAAACTTCAACGGGCGGAGCTTCGGTCGGCTTTTCGATTTTTTATTCTTCTCTAGAGATTCTGAATAATCATGGCAGAGTGCACCAAGACACCGCTCGTCGGCATCCTGATGGGCAGCAATTCCGACTGGGACGTGATGAAAAACGCCGCCCAGATGCTCAAGGACTTCGGCGTCCCTTTTGAGGCCCGCGTCGTTAGCGCACACCGCATGCCGGATGAAATGTTCGAGTACGCCGAAAAGGCGGCCGAACGCGGCATCCGCGTGATCATCGCGGGAGCGGGCGGCGCTGCGCACCTCCCCGGCATGCTGGCGGCAAAGTGCACGCTTCCCGTCTGCGGCGTGCCGGTGCCGTCGAAATACCTCCGCGGCGTCGACAGCCTCCACTCGATCGTGCAGATGCCTAAGGGCGTGCCTGTCGCCACCTTTGCCATCGGCGAAGCAGGCGCCGCGAACGCCGCGCTCTATGCCTGTCAGATCCTGGCGCTCAACGATCCGGAGCTCTCGCGCCGCCTCGCGGACTTCCGCATCGCCCAGAACGCCAAGGCCCGCGCGATGACGCTTCCCCTTGAAACGCTCGACTGAGGACCCTTTCGATGACTCAGATCCGCACACTTCTTCCGGGCGCTCAGCTCGGCCTCCTCGGAGGCGGCCAGCTCGGCCGGATGTTCTCGGAGGCGGCTGCCCGCATGGGCTACCACGTCGTGGTGCTCGAACCCCATGCGCCGTCGCCCGCGGGCGAAGTCTCCTCGGCTCAGATTGCCGAGGGCTACAGCTCTGAAAAAGGCCTCGACGAGCTTGCTGGCCGCGTTCTCGCCGTTACGACGGAATTTGAGAATGTCCCTGCGGCAAGCCTCAGGCGCCTTGCGGAAGCCGGCGTCATCACGGCCCCCCATGCCGACGCCGTTGCGGCCACGCAGGATAGAAACGTCGAAAAGGCCTTCATCGAAAGCGCCGGCGTTCCGACAGCCCCCCACAAGGCGGTTCGCAGCCTTGAGGACGTTGAGGCGCTTGAAGACTCTCTTTTCCCCGGCATTCTGAAGACCGCTCGTCTCGGCTATGACGGCAAGGGCCAGGCGCGCGTCAGCTCCCGCGAGGAAGCGCTTGCCGCCTGGGAAAAATTCGGCCGTACGGACTGCGTGCTCGAAAAGCGCCTCAATCTGAAGACGGAAGTTTCGGTCATCATCTGCCGCAATCCGCAGGGCGACACCGTCGTCTTCCCCGTCTGCGAAAACCATCACCGGAACGGCATCCTTGCCTACACCGTGATGCCTGCCCGCATCGACGCAGAACTTGCCCAAAGAGCGCAGCAGTTCGCGCGTCAGATTGCCGATGAACTCAAGTACGTCGGCGTTCTCTGCGTGGAGCTTTTCGTTCTCGAGGACGGCTCCGTTCTGGCGAATGAACTTGCCCCGCGCCCCCACAATTCCGGTCACGCGACGATTGAAGCCTGCGCCACCTCGCAGTACGAGGAACAGGTGCGCGCCATGGCGGGACTCCCCTTAGGCGACACCACGCAGATTGCTCCCGCAGTGATGCTCAATCTTCTCGGAGATCTCTGGTTCGACGAAAACGACCGCAAGACGACTCCGCCCTGGGAAAAGCTTCTCGCGCTTCCCGGCGTCAAGCTTCACCTCTACGGCAAGGAAGAGGCCCGTCACGCACGCAAGATGGGCCACGTCACGGTGCTCGGACGCACGCTCGATGAGGTGCTCGTGCGCGCGCATGAGGCGGCCCGGCTCCTCGGACTTCCTTTCTCTCATGAGCTCGCGCAATGACCGTCCCAGCAGTTGATCAAAAGGCAATCGCAGAAGCCGTTCGCATCCTCGATGCGGGCGGCCTCGTCGCCATGCCGACCGAAACCGTATACGGACTTGCTGCCGATGCCGACAACGAAGAGGCGGTTCTCAACACCTATCGAGCGAAGGGCCGCCCCACCGATCATCCGCTGATCGTCCATGTCGCCTCCGCCGAGGACATTTCGTGGTGGGCAGAATCCACGCCGCAAGCCGAAGCGCTCGCCCGCCGCTACTGGCCCGGACCCCTCACGCTCGTTCTCAAAAAGAAGCCCCGCTGCGGCCTCTGGGTTACGGGAGGACAGGACACGGTGGCGCTCCGCTGCCCCTCGCACCCCTGGGCGCATGCGCTGCTCAAGGCCTTCGGGGGACCCAAGCACCGGGGACTCACCGCGCCCTCGGCCAACTCCTTCGGCCGCATCAGTCCTTCCTGCGCGCGCCATGTGGCCGACGACCTCGGCGTCAAGCCCTCGGGCAAGCTCGACATGATTCTGGACGGCGGCACCTGCGAATACGGCATTGAGTCGACGATGCTCAATCTGTCCTCAGGCCGCCCAGAAATCCTGCGCCACGGCGTCATCACGCGCGAAATGCTCGAGGAAGCGCTCGGCTGCGAAGTGCCCGATGCCGGAAAAGATGCGCCCCGTGCCTCGGGAAGACTCAAAAGCCACTATGCGCCGAAAACGAAGGCGGAGCTCCTTTCTGAGGACGCGCTTATTCTGCGGGCAAAAACGCTTTCGGACGAGGGCGTCCGTCTCGCCGTTCTTGCACCCGAACGTCTGAAGGCAAAGCTTCCTCCGGTGGCTGACTTCATCAGCGCGCCTGAAACCGCGCTGGCCTACGGCGCATTTCTTTATGAAGCGCTCCATGAGCTTGATGCCGCGCATGCCGACCGAATCCTCATTGCGGCGCCGCCCTCGACTCCCGAATGGGCCGCCGTGGACGACCGGCTTGGACGGGCAACAGCCTGAAGCGCTTGAATATCAATTTTTCGAGACATCCATGATTCAGATCTACGGCATTCCAACCTGCGGCTCGGTCAAGAAAGCAATTGCCTGGGCTCGCGAAGCAGGCGTGGAATTTACTTTCCACAACTTCCGTACGGAAGCGCCCACGGACGAACTCCTTTCGGGGTGGCTGAAGGACATTCCGGCAGCAAAGCTCGCCAATACAGCCGGCCCGACGTGGCGGAAGATTGACCCGGAAATTCGTGAAGCGGCCAAGGCCAGCCCGGAAATGCTCAAAACCCTCATGCTTTCGACGCCGCTTCTCATCAAGCGCCCCGTCATCGTCTGGGCGGATGGCTCAGCCACCTCGGGCGTTGATGAAGCGCTCTGGAAGACGAAGTCTGTCTGACGGGCCGGTCATTCAAAGGGAAGCGCTTCAGGTGCTGAAGGAACTCAAGTCATCACTCTCGAATCCGGGTCCCGTGCTCCCGTTTCTCGCCCTGGTAGCCGCAACCGGCTTCTGGGGGAGTTCGTTTCTGACGGTCGCCGAGGCGCTTTCCGATACGGATCCCTTCACGCTCGTTTTTCTGCGTTTTGCCCTCGGGACGCTCGTACTCGCGGTGATCCTTCGGAAAACCCTCCGTTCGATCCCGCTGCGCACCTGGAAGATGGGAGCTGTAAGCGGCCTCGTCATCTACGGCTCCTACCTCTTCAATTGCGCCGGGCTCATGACGACGATGAGCTCGATGGCGGGCTTTCTCACGGCGCTTTACGTGCCGATCACGCCCTTTCTTTTCTGGCTGATTGCTGGGAAGCGCCCCGACATTTTTGCCTTTCTCGGTTCGGGAACGGCGTTTCTCAGCCTCGTACTCCTTGCCGACCCCTTCGCGCTCTCGCCTGAAACGGGACTCGGCGAATGGATGATTATTCTTTCGGCATTTCTTTCCGCCCTTGAAATCATCCTGATGGGACGCTTTGCGCCTTTCTGCAGAGCGGCGGAAATCTGCTTCACGCAGCTCTTCTTCGTTTCCCTCTATTCAGGCGCCGGGTCGCTCGCCGCTCACTGGACCATGCCGTCCCTTACGCCCACCGTGCTGTCGACCGGACTCATCCTCGCCGTCCTCTGGCTCGCAACGATTCTTTCCTGCGCCCAGTTTCTGCTTGCCTGGGGACAGAAATTCGTTCCGCCCGCTCAGGCTGCAGTCATTTTTTCGCTCGAAAGCGTCTTTGCCGCCATCATCGGATGGCTTGCGGGCGAGCGCCTCGGATTCTGGGGCTTCGCGGGCGGCGGGCTCATTGTGGCGGGCATTCTTCTCACGGAATGGAAGCGCCTGCTTTCATCGAAATAAAAATGACGAGCGAACTTCCCATCGGCATTCTTGATTCCGGATTCGGCGGCCTTTCCGTCGCGCGCGCTGTCAGAGCCCGCTTCCCGGACGAGCGCATCCTCTTTGCCGCCGACTGCGCCTACGCGCCATACGGCGACCGGGATGAAGGCTACATCATGGAGCGCCTCGATCGAATCATCGGCTACCTGACGGGAAGAGGCGTCAAAGCGATCGTGTTTGCCTGCAATACGGCAACAGCCGTCGGCGTCAAGTCGTTTCGCGAGCGGCTCTCCATTCCCATCATCGGCATCGAGCCCGCTGTTTTCCCTGCCGTCCGTCATACGCGGTGCGGCGTCGTCGGCGTCATGGCAACCACCACAACCATCCGGAGCCGCAAATACGCCGAGGTGCGCGAACGCGCGCTTGAATGGGCGGCCGTCAGCCGCCCGATGAAGGTGGAAGTGGTCGACATGCCCTGTCCGGGACTCATGGAATGCGTTGAGCGCGGAGACTTCGGCTCTGAAACGCTCGAGGCGCTTCTCAAAAAATATATCGATCCGCTCGCGTGCGCAGGCGCAGACGAAATCGTTCTCGGCTGCACGCACTATCCCTTCCTCGCAAACGCAATCAGCAGGCATGCGAAGGACGCGCATCTCATTGATCCGGCGCCCGCCGTTGCCGAACAGCTCGGGAGGCGCCTCTCCGACCTCGATCTTCTCGCTCCGGCCTTGCCCGATCGACAAACGGGCATGGATGCGGCCATGGATGAATTCCGGGCGACAGGAGCAGACCCCTTGCGCGAGTCCGTTCTGAAGCGCCTCTGGGGAAAGGACGCGAGGCTTCTGCCGCTTGACCTCTGACTCAGGAACGGAAGGTGAGACGCTCGTCTCCGTCCTCGCACACGTAAGGCATCATGCGGGCGCGGATTTCGTCGGGGATGGGAGAGGAAACGAAATTTCCCTCCGTATCGAGCCGGACGCAAACCATCGTTTCCACGCAGCGCAGACGGAGCTCATCACCCTTTGAAATCGTGAAGGCGAATTTGACGGAGCTCGTGCCGAGCTTTTCGATCCAGAGGCACGCCGTCACGTCTTCTCCCGGACGCGAAGGCGACACGAAATCCGTGTGCACGCCCACAACCGGGAAGCCCACGCCGAAGCGGCGGATTTCAATGAAGCCCACCTTCAGGACTTCATGAAGGTAATCCTCGTGAAATTTGTTGAGAAGCACATAGTAGGTCGGGTGATAGACGATCCCGGCAGGATCGCAGTCGCCGAAATGGATGCGGATGGTCTTTTCAAAAACCTGATGAGCCATGATGAGCTTTGGAGAATGTAAAGGGAAATAAAGGTATCAGATGCGCGAAGAGAGCGAGCGCAGAATCGCCCGGACGGGACTCGCCTCAACGCCCTTCAGGGGAAGCGGCAGCGCAATCAGCTCGTATTCGCCTCCCGGCACATCGGAAAGGTCAAGATTCTCCAGAATCGTCATTCGGTTTGCGAGTGCGATTCTGTGCGAAACGAGAAGTTCGCTCTCAGCCGGGTCGACGCTCGGCGCATCGGTGCCGACAAGCGCCGCGCCTTCCTCGGCGAGCCGCCGCATGAGTGCAGGAGAAAGCGCTCTGAAATCCGGCGTCCAGGCTGCGGGCCGCTTCGTTCGCGTCTTAAAGAGAATGCGTGCCGGAAACGTATTCGCCGTGAGGGCTTCCGGGCCGATCGGTTCGAGCGAATCGTCAAGCGAAAGGTCGATTACGAGCGCGCGGCCGATGAATGTTTCCAGCCTCAGGGAGGCAACGTCATCCGCGGCGCTGTCGAGATGCAGAGGTGCATCAGCATGGGCGCCATCGTGGGGCGTAAACGTAATTTCCGAGACATTGGCGCCCGCGCCATTCTCAAGCCTTGAAAGCCAGCGCACGGCGAAGGGCGTATCGCCGGGAAATACCGGCGTAGCGGCGTCCAACGGCGGCGTGATGTCCCAGATTCTGCGCTTCTGCATGCTGCTTCGCGACCTCTCACAAAAGAAACTGAAAACAAAAAACGCTTACAAGAAGCGTGCCGACGATTTTAGGTCAGCGGACTGAAAGGCTTCCTATACTGCCATGCACGTTTTTTCGGAGAACGGAGAGCCTCTGCTCAGTGCTCGAAATCGTTCTCCAGACTTTAGAGAAGATCGCTCATGAAAAACTCTGATTTTCTAAATATCCTGCAGTCCCGGCGCTCTCAGGGCCCGAAAATGCAGAAAGCCCCGGCACCTTCCGAGGAGGTTCTTGAGGCTGCAGCGCTTGCCGCGCGCGCTGCACCTTCGCACAATCCTGCATTTCCTGTGCGCTTTGTCGTCGCTGATTCCCGCGAAAAGCTCGCCGACATTTTCGAAGCCGCACTCGGCCCTGATGCCGATACAGCCTTGAAGGAGCGTGCAAGAAGCAAGGCGCTCAAGGGCGAATGCGCCATTCTCGTGATCGGCCCGAAACCTTCCGCCGATACGCCCGCCTGGATGGACCGCGAAAATCTGATGACCGCGGGCGGCGCGCTCACGAATTTCCTCAACGTCCTCTGGGCGGAGGGATTTGCTGCCAAAACCGTGACCTCGCGCGAAATCACGGATCCTCAGGGGCTCTTCAATCCTGAAACCGAAAGGCTTCTCTGCTTCATCCTCTGCGGCACGCAGGCCGCTCCCGCGGAACCGCGCCCGAAAGCGCCTTCTATCCTTTCCCGCTGGTAGCGATCGGCCGATCCGCCTCAAGGATGTGATCCGTAATCTCGGCGATTTTTCTTACCGTCAGGGGCGCACATCCTTCGGCCTTGTTGTTGACGGCAAGGTAGCTCTCCTTCCCGCTCCTTGCCGCCCGCGCAATAAGAGATGCAATGAGCGCCCGGGTGGCAGGATCAGCCGCATGAATGGCGTCAAAGGGAGACCAGGCAGCCTTCGCCGTATCGTAAAAGCGGTGCGCCGCAAGCGACCAGCGGACAATGAGAGGGCCCCTAAGCTTCCAATCGCCCCCATCCTCGCCCTCGGCATCCATGAATCGCAGCGCCTCGGTCTGGCGCCGGATGCCCGGCATCGCGGGATGAAGCCCGATCACCGGACGCACGCCGGCCTCTCTCAGACGCTTCATCATGCGGGGCGTCAGAAGTTCGTAGTTGCGGAATTCCGCGGCGAGGAGAAGCCCGGCCCCCGGCGCCTGAAGCGCATTGAGGAATGCACCAATTTTTTCAATCAGCGCCACCCTTGACTCGGTGCTTCTCAGTTCCGAATGCGGCAGGGGTGAAAACTGAAAGACCAGCGGCCCGCATTTCTGGCCGAGTCCCATGCGTACGGGACCGAGGAATCGATCTGCCGCTGCATGTACATTCAAAAAAAGCGGATTGGGTCCCGTAGGGATCCCCCGGTCATTGCGCAGATACGGATCCGTCACATCCCTCGGCGCCTTCACGAGAAAGCGGAAGTCTTCGGGCACCTGCTTGGCAAAGGCAGCAAAGGCCGAAACCGAAAGCGGCCGATAAAAATTTCTGTCGAGCCCTACTGTTCTGAATAAAGGCGAAGCACTGTAGGCGGCGAGTCCGTCATTCGCAAGGTGCTCGAGACCGCTTCCGCGGCTCCAGACAAGCCCGCGCCAGCCGGGAAAATTCCAGCTCGAGGTGCCGAGACGAATGGAAGACGGCAGCCTTCTCATCATCTCTTTGAGCGCGCTGTCTGCAGGCTGCGGGAATACCGGGGCGCTCTCTGGCGGCGCATCATCAAAGAGCCCGGACGAATTCTCGGTAATCATTGTCGAAGCTCTCGAAGAAAAAATGTGGGGGAAAGACGGCGTCCTCGCAAATGACCGGGTTTTCGATCAGGAAGACGCGCCTTCAACTATATCCGCACGTCGCCTGAAATGGCCTAAAATCAATGGATTATTCTTTCACTTTGCTTCCCTTTGGTTTTGAATGACTTCTATTGCTGATCCGCTTCTTTCACTTGACCCCGCAATGAGCGGCACCGCCGACGAGCGCCTTGTCTGGGTAGTGGACGATGACGACGTAAGAGAGTCGCTCTCATTTGCGCTTCAGCTGCGCTACAAGACTGCCGCCTTTCCATCGGCGCTTGCATTTCTTTCGCGCGCGGATCTCGACCGCCCGGGCTGTCTCGTCATCGCCGACGATATGGCTCAAACGGCATCCGGAAGCATTCAGGACGAACTCGCACGACTCAGAAGCCCCGTCTCCGTGATTATTCTCACGAAGGAAACGGACCTGCGCACGGCCGTCAGGTACCTGCAGATGGGGGCCGTCAGCGTGCTTGAAAAGCCGGTCGACCCCGAGGAGCTCGACCATGCGGTCGACCTCGGTCTCGAGCGCTCCATTCTTCGCGACCGGCGCTACCGCCTCGAACGCCTTTTCGAGACGCTCTCGCGGCGCGAACGCCAGATCTTCGTCCTCGTCTGTCAGGGCCTGAGAAACGGCGACATCGCCGAACTACTTCAACTCTCGCAGCGCACGGTTGAAGTTCACCGCGCGCACATCAGCCGCAAGCTCGGCAACGCCTCGCCCATCCGGCTTCTCTACGAACTCACTCAAACCCTGGGCGGAAACATCATCCGCGCCGAATTCGACGGTCTGGATCCGCAGAAGCTTCTAAGCGCCATATCAGCGGGCGAAGCGGGCTGACTTTTCGCCGAAACCCCGGCCCGCATAAAAGAAGGCCCGCCCGGAAAACGCAATCCAGAGCGGCCAATCCCACTTTATCGGGCACCCATCCTTTGACCCGGGCGCCCGTTGGAGTCAACTCAAAGCGGTTAGTAGCCCATCATGCCGCGATGATGCATGCGAGGCCCATTCATGGGGCAGTCGGGATTCCCCGGAACACCGTCCATGCCGGGGCATCCGGGACCGAAGCCATGGAAGCCCTGCGGGCCGCGGTAGCCGCGATGCATGCCGTGGCCGGCATGCTGCTGCTCAAAGCTCTCGAGCACATACTTCTGTTCGGGAGAGAGAACCTTGAAGAGTTCCGTACGGGCAGTTGCGGCCTTCTCAAGCAGATCCGCACGAACCTTGGCAACCTGAGCGCGGCGCTCGAGGCGGCTCTGTTCATCAACGGCGGGCTTGTTGAACTCTACGCCGGGCATCATGTCGAGCGCCGTGCGGGCATCGACATAAGCCTTCCAGACGCCCTGCTGTTCAGGCGTAATGGTGACGAGACGAGCCACGGCTTCCCAGCCGGCCGCCTGATAGTCCTGCGAAGCATAGCCCGCGCAGGGCATGCCGTCGCGGAACTGGCCGTCATGGTGCCAGGGACCGGCAATGGCAGCGGTACCCACGCAAAGCGCTCCGACAGCGGCAAGCGACGCGATGATCTTGTGACTCTTTTTCATGTTTTCTACTCCTCATGGTGCTCGAACCGGAAAATCCGGGAAAGCGCGTTTTCAAGCGCGCTCTTTGTCGAGAAGCGCCTCTTGATGAGATGATTGTGCCTCAGGCCCTAGGAGAAACCTCTTACCAACCTTGACGGTCTGTAAGGAGCTATTTCTTCTTCCCCACGCCGTGGCCTCCGATTTCTCTGAATTGCGGGATCCTGAATTGCCGCGGATCCCGCATCAGACAAAGCTTCAGGAAGGGAATCCCGTCGCGCCGTGCTCCGGGATTCCAGCTTCTCATGACCGCCAACAGTTTTTACTCTTTGAACGCTTTGCCGAGATCAATGGCAAGCGCGCGGTAGCCCATCGATCCCCGGATCTGCATTTCAAACACAGGATCCTTTCCGCCGCGGCGGAATTCCGTGAGAACAGGATTCACGCCCGTCTTGTCCTGAACGCCGATCGATGCCCAGTAGACGAGAAGCGAATCCTTGTCGGCCTCATACTCGACCGAAGACGTAATGGCGCTGTAGAGCGCGTGGCCGCGGTTCTTGCCGTACTCCCAGATCTGCTCAACGGTCCCTTTCTTTTCGTCGATGCGGTACATCACCGCACGACTGTATTTGTCCTTCGGGTTTTCAGGCTGCTTGAAGGCCCGGCCGTCGCCGTTGTCAAAGACCGTCACGACGGAGATGCCCGGTTCGGAGAGTTCGTCCACCTTCCAGCCCGTATGCTGCGTCCAGGTCCAGTCAAAGTCGCCTTCGCACTTGCCGATGCGGCAGGGGATGGGCTTGCCGTCCTTATCAACGGGCGTAAGCACCTTCTCGCGCAGCTTTCCGTTCCAGCCGTTGGGCGCACCCAGAATCCACTTCACCTCCTTGTCGCGGCCGATCTTGATCACCGCGGACTGGTGGCGCGAGGAGATGATGATGGAGTCGTCCGCCTTGTCGTAGTCGACGGAATTCACATGCGCCCAGTTGCGCCCGGCGCCCGTGCCGGCAATGTCGCCGAAGGCGTGCTTCGCCTCAAGCCTTGCGAGCTGTTCGGCCGACAGGGTCTTTCCGGTCTGCTCGAGATCAACATTGAGGCAGACCGCACCCTGGTCGATCGACTTGATGACGATGCTGCGGTTGGGATCGAGAATTTCAAAGAGGCGCCAGTCGTCAACGACGCGGCCCGCGGAATCCACTTCAGCGATCACGTCGCGCACGGTGTGCACGTGCGTGCCGTCGGCGCGCTTCAGATCCGCCGCGGATACGCGAAGGAAGTAGTGCCCGTCAGGCCCCACTGCCATGGCATGGCTGAAATCCGCATAGCCGTCAGGAAGGACTCGATTGAAGATCTCCCGCCCCATGAGGTCGTACTTCACATAGCGCTGGCCGTACCCCCAGGTGAGCGCACCATCCTCATTCTGATGGAACCCCATCATGATGCCGGCCTTGTTGAGGCTTCTCGGATCGTAGATGGCCGAGGGCTGCATGTACCAGCGCACGTCGCCCTTGGTGTCGACGATGGCGTTCTGCGGGTAGTTGTTCCACTGAAGCGCGCCGCCCGTCGGATTGTTCCAGACCGCGCGGCTGCCCTTGGGCGACTCCGGCAGCAGATTGTTGATGAGATAGAGCCGGTCGCCGAAGCCCTTGGCGGCCGGCGTCACGATCTTCGTATCAAAGGTCTTGACGGGACGGCCGTGCGTCCAGGAGGGATCCAGATAAACGGGCGGCGTCCAGATGCGGTAGGTCTCCGTCTTTTCAACCGGACCTTCCATCGTCTTCTTCGTCCACTTCACCTCGATCTCATTCAGATATTCCGGATAAAGGCCGAAGACGGGAATGCCGCCATAGGTGCGAAGCGCGGTCGGCCCGACATCGTAGGCAATTTCCGCGCCTCCCTTTTTGGGAACAATGCGCACGTGAGCCTTGAGGAGCACCTCGCCGCCGTTGCGGATAACGGCAGTGAGCGGCGCAATGTCATACGGATTCACAACCACTTCGCCGAGCTCGCCCTGCCGCTGGAAATTCACCTGGGTTCCGCTCGGACCGCCCACGGCCAGTACGGCCGAAGGCGCTGCGACGAGAAAAGCAGCGCTGATCGCGCAGGCAATGCGGCAAAGTTCATTTCGAGTCATGACAAGGCTCCTCTTGCTGAGAATGAAGTCCGGCGCGCATCCATCCCTGATGCAATGCGCATTCAACCGGATGCTTCCATTATCCGGTTGAAGCCTTCTGAGAATCTGAAGAACACGGAGGAATGGGAGCTTCTTCTCTCAAGGCTTTCCCGTACCGGGTTTCCTCGCCCGAGGCCGCTCTGCCCCGCCCCAGGAAAAAACAGCTTTCCGTGAAACCTCTCCCCGGACCGAACGCACTAAAATTGCGGGATTTTCTCGAACCCTGACTGCTGCAGAGCGATCACTCGTCTCCGGCTCCAGTCAACGAACCCAAGATTTTTCATTCTTCATCGAGACTTATCCGCCATGGCGCTTAATCCTCTTACCGCTCTTTCCCCGCTTGACGGCCGCTATTCCCGCCAGTGCGACTCTCTGCGCGGCATCTTCTCCGAATATGCCTTCATGAACGCACGCGTTCGCGTTGAAGTCGAATGGCTGATCGCGCTCTCCGAAGCCGGCTTTGCGGAACTCCCGCACCTGTCGGACCACGGGAAGGCGTTCCTGCGCGGCCTTGCCGACAACTTCTCTCTCGAAGACTGCGAAGCCGTGAAGACGATCGAAAAGACCACCAATCACGACGTGAAGGCGGTCGAATACTGGATCAAGGGCCAGGTTGAGCATGACGACGAACTGAGAAGCGCCGCTGAGTTCGTGCACTTCGCCTGCACCTCGGAAGACATCAACAACACGAGCCACGCGCTGATGCTGATCAAGGGCCGCGCCGAACTCGTGGCGTTCCTCAAGCGCATCCACGGCATCATCGCGAATTACGCGCACGCCTGGGCCGACATCTCGATGCTCTCGCGCACCCACGGTCAGACCGCATCCCCGACGACCGTCGGCAAGGAATTCGCCAACGTCGCCGTGCGTCTCGGCCGCGTGATCGAGGCGATCGAAAACGTGAAGATCTACGCCAAGATGAACGGCGCCGTCGGCAACTACAACGCGCACCTCATCGCCTATCCGGACTTCGACTGGGAATCCTTCTCGAGAAAGGTGGTCGAGGAACGCCTCGGCGCCACCTTCAATACGCACACGATTCAGATCGAGCCCCATGACTACATGGCCGAGCTCTTCATGCAGATCGAGCGCGCCAACACGATTCTCATCGACTTCGACCGCGACGTCTGGGGCTACATCTCCATGCACTTCTTCCGCCAGAAGCTGAAGGAAGGCGAAGTCGGCTCCTCGACCATGCCGCACAAGGTGAATCCGATCGACTTCGAAAATTCCGAAGGCAACCTCGGTCTCGCCAACGCCGTTCTCGGCCACCTGGCCGGAAAGCTTCCGATCTCCCGCTGGCAGCGCGACCTGACGGACTCGACGGTTCTGCGCAACCTCGGCGTGGCCTTCGGCTATTCGTTCGTGGGCTACAGCGCCCTTGAGCGCGGCCTCGGCAAGCTTCAGGTGAATGAAGCCATGATTGCCCGCGACCTCGACGCCGCCTGGGAAGTGCTCGCCGAAGCGGTTCAGACCGTGATGCGCCGCTACGGCGTTCCGCACCCCTACGAGCAGTTGAAGGCCCTCACGCGCGGCAAGGACGGCATCAACGAAGCCACCATCCGCACCTTCATCGAAGGTCTCGAGATTCCGGCCGACGCCAAGGCGCGCCTCATGGAGCTCACGCCCGCCACCTATATCGGCAAGGCCCGCGAACTCGCCCGCCGCTGCTGATCATCTCGCCGCTTCTTTGCTCCGGAGCGTCTTTGTGAGGCGCTCCGGACAAAAAATGCTTCAAAAAGGCAGGTCTCCCTCCCGGAGGCCTGCCTTTTTTCTCTCCGGCTCAAGCAATGACGGCCGTCGCCTTGACCAACGCCCAGACCGGAAGCCCCGGTTTAAGCCCGAGGGCGGCAGTCGACTCCCGCAGAATCCGCGCTAATAGAACATCCCTTCCTTCGCGGCTTCTGAGCTTCACAATCTGATAGGCCTTTTCGGGCCCGCAGGGCTCACCGATTTCCTCAACCGCTGCGGGAAGCGCATTGCGGATGGAAAGGTTTTCAGGCCTCTCAAGCGCGATGCTCACGTCCCTCGCGAGCACCCGCAGACGAAGCCCGGAGCCTTTGGGAACATTTCCGGCAACAGCGTCAAAAACCCAGCCGTCGGTGCGGATCATGGCAGAGCGCCATTCGGGCGAAACGCTTTCAACCACGCCTTCGAGCACGACGGCCGCGCCTTCCTCCATATCGACGGGGAGCCGGACATTGCCGAGAACGTCGGCAAGCGGCCCGGACGCCCGCACATGGCCGTCAGCCATCACGACGAGATTGTCGGCAAGCCTTGCCATCTCGTCGGCCGAGTGCGTCACATAGAGAATCGGCACCCGCAGTTCATTTCTGAGCTTTTCAAGCCAGGGGAGAATCTCGCGCTTTCTCGCGAAATCGAGCGCCGCAAGGGGCTCGTCCATAAGGAGAATGTCGGGCCTGAGGCAAAGCGCTCTCGCGATGGCGCAGCGCTGCCGTTCGCCCCCGGAGAGTTCGGATACGCGGCGCTTCAGAAGATGCCCGATGCCTAAAAGGTCAACCGCTTCATCAAGGCGCTTTCTGCCGTCAGGCACCTTTGCGCGCTCAAGCCCGAAGGTGAGGTTTCTTTCGACATTGAGGTGCGCGAAGAGGCTTGCCTCCTGAAATACATAACCGAGACTGCGCTCATAGGTCGGGCGGAAGATGCGCTTCTCGTCGTCCTGCCAGACTTCGCTTCCGATTCGCACGAGCCCCTCAGCGCGTTCAAGACCCGCAACGCACCGGAGCACTGTTGTCTTGCCGCAGCCCGAAGGGCCGAAAAGCACCGTAATGCCCTCGCCCGGAACCCGGATGTCCGCTTCGAGCGTAAAGCCGGTGCTGCGGGCAAGATGAAGGCGCACTTCGCCGAAATGTTCCTCAGTCATGTCTCGCATTCCTCCCGTCAGGCCTTTTCCGTTCGCTTGTTGAGAATATTGAGCGTCATGAGAACGATGAAGCTGAAGATGAGCATGCCGCCCGCGAGCACATGCGCCTTCGAATATTCCATCGCCTCAACATAGGTGTAGATCTCGGTCGAGACCACCTGGGTCTTCCCCGGAATATTGCCGCCGATCATCAGTACGACGCCGAATTCGCCGATGGTATGCGCAAACGTCATGAGAACGCCCGTGATGATCCCCGGGCGCGCGAGCGGCATCACGACGTGCAGAAATGCATCCAGAGGCCGGCAGCGAAGCGTCGCCGCCACTTCCATGGGACGGTCGCCGATGCCCTCAAAGGCGGTAACGAGCGGCTGAACCATAAAGGGGAGCGAATAGACGACCGAACCGATGACGAGACCGGGGAAGCTGAAGTTGAGTACGCCGAGGCCGAGGGACTCCGTCAGCGCGCCCAGAGGTCCGTGAGGTCCGAGCGCCACCAGAATGTAGAAGCCCAGAACGGAGGGAGGCAGCACGAGCGGAAGCGTCACGACGGCATTCACCGCCGAACACCAGCGGCTCCTCGCGCGCGCAAGCCACCAGGCAAGCGGCAGCCCGAGCACCAGAAGAATGCAGGTCGTTACAAAAGCCAGCTCGAGCGAGAGCAGAACCGGCTCGAGAGAGATGCCGTCAACGAGGTCCAGAAACCATTCCACGATTTGAGCCCCTCAGTAATCCGTGCCGAAAGTGCCTGCCCGGAATAATGAAAAGCCGGAGAGTGCTTAGGGAAGCCCCCTCCGGGTAAAGTAGGCGTCCGTCTCAAGAACGCTGGAAACTGTGTCTCCGGCAAATGCGCTTTGCCGGAGAGATCAAAACATTACTTCGCCGTGCCGTAGCCGTAGGCGGTACGGACATCGGTCGCTTCCTTGCTTTCCTTCAGGAACTTGAGGAAGCGCTTGGCGCCTTCATTCTTTTCACCGGCCTTGAGGAGCACCGCATCCTGCTTGATTTCGCTGTAAAGTTCCTGCGGAATCACATAGCCCGAGCCCGAGGTGAACTTGCCGCCCTTGAAGCACTGCGAGAGCGCGATGAAGCCCGCTTCGGCATTGCCCGTCTTCACGAACTGGAAGGTCTTGCCGATGTTGTCGCCGAGCACGGTCTTGGGCTCAACAGCCTTTTCAAGACCAAGAGACTTGAGCGTCTGGTAGGCGGCTTCGCCGTAAGGCGCGAGCTTCGGGTTTGCAATCGCCACATGCTTGACCGTTGCGGAATTGATCACGGCAGCGACGTCGTTCTTCACGAGATTCGCGTCGGACGACCAGAGAACGAGCTTGCCCACCGCATAGGTGTAGGAAGTTCCGGCCACGCCGTAGCCTTCCTTGATGGCCTTGGCAGGCGTCTTCGCGTCGGCGGCAAGGAGAACATCAAAGGGAGCGCCATTCTTGATCTGAGCATAGAAAGCGCCCGTAGCGCCAAAGGAGAGAACGAGCTTGTCGCCCGTCGCCTTTTCATAAATTGGCTGAAGATCCTTCGCCGGAGCAGTGAAGTTGGCGGCAACCGCCACATGAACTTCCTCAGCACTCACGGCAAAAGCAGCGGAGGCAACGACAGCGGCAGCGGCCGCAAGAACAAACTTCTTCATTGGATTCTCTTTCAAAGAAATCGGGGCTCTTCCGGCTGGGGCTCGCCCGGGGATTCAAAACTGAAGCCCCATGAATGCACCTGACGCCGGAAGACAGAGAGCGACGAAGCGCTATTCATTTTTGCAACAGCGCTCGTTATTCCTTTGCAGAATAACGATGTTGTGACAGATAATCAAGTTCTTCCTCAACCCGTTTTCCAGATCCCGATATGTCTGAAGAGCCCGCCGACCCGTCCGTTCTCGCCGGCATTCTTTCCGAGCAGACCGACAAGCGCATCGACATTCTGCGCCGCATTGCAGATGTGGGCTCCATTTCTGAAGCCGCAAGAAGCGCAGGCGTCAGCTACAAAGCCGCCTGGCAGGCCATTGATACGCTCACGAACCTTGCAGGGACGCCCCTCGTTGAAAAAGCGGTGGGCGGCGCCCACGGAGGCGGCACGAAGCTCACAAAAACCGGCCGCATGGTGCTGGATCTCGCCGATGAGCTCTCCCGCGCGCGCCGCAGCGTGCTCGACCGCTTTGCGCACAGAGAGGATTCGCCCGCGAAACATGAAGGCAGCCGGCTCGCGCGCGTCACCGCCGCGAGTCTTCAGACCTCCATGCGCAATCAGTTTCCTGCAACGATTGAAACGCTCAAGATCGGTTCCGCGCTCGTAAAGCTCATTCTGCGCATCGACGACACGCACCTCATCCGCGCTTCCGTCACGAAGGAATCCGCTCAGCTCCTCGGCCTGCGCCCCGGCATGGAGGTGCTCGCGCTCGCCAAAGCCACCTCCATAGAGATTTCCGCGGATTTCCCGGATGAAAAAAATGATGCCCGCTCGCATGCAAACCTCATCGTGGGCGAAGTCATCCGCAGCGAACGCGCCAATAAGGGCGGCGAATGCTCGATTCGACTTCCTTCAGGGCTTGTGATCGTCGGGTTCGCGCGCTCCGGACACGGCCTTAAGCTCCATCAGAAGGCCGTGGCGTCGCTCCCCCCTTCCGTCATCGTGATCGGTCTTGCTTCCTGATGCGTCAGCAGCCGCCTAAAAGAGTTCAGAAAAATCGAACAAATCGACCGGATTCTCCAGCCGATTGATGATTATCAAATTCTTAAGCCCCGCTCTTACACTTGGTTGCATATCATTGCAGGCTAGTAAAAATGAAGGCTTTATTGCTTCATTTTTTCTGCAGCTTCCTTCAAAGGCGCACGCCAGACCCGAATCGTTTCAGGAAGCTGACCGATCCCCTTATAAAGACAGGTTTACAAAATGAAAAAAGATAGCCCCTGGTACCTTGCTCTCTGGTGCGTTGTCGGCGTTGCTATCGGCATCGTGTTCGTCGGCGTGCTCACGTCTGTTGTTCACTGGGCCGGCACTGAAAAGTTCTGCGGCGAATTCTGCCACTCGATGGACGCCACCTATGTCGCCTATCAGAAGGGCGACCACTTCCGTACGGCTTCCGGCGCCACCGCCGGCTGCTCGGACTGCCACCTCAAGAATGAATCGAACCACTTTGCCGGTCCGATTGACTACACGGCTCTCCTGATCGACAAGGCCATCGCCGGCTCGAAGTCGCTCTTCGGCGAAATCGCCGGTCACCTCAACACCCCGGAAAAGCAGATTGAGATGCGCCAGGAAATGGCTGAAGCCGTCCACGCCCAGATGATGGACCGCAACTGGGCCTCCTGCCGCGGCTGCCATGACGTGGCCCGCATGTATGATCCGAAGCGTCCGATGCTCGGCGAAATCCATCGCCACATGGGCCCTGAGGCTAAGAATGTCGACTGCCTCGCCTGCCATCCGACCGCCGGCCACAACTACGGCTACATCCTCAAATTCGACACCGCCAAGAAGTAATCGCTTCACGGCACGTGCCTGAACCCGAAAAGCCCGGCAACCTCACCTGAAGAGGCGCCGGGCTTTTTGTTTGCCCGGCAATCTTGGCCCGCGCGCCCCGGCGCGCCTTAAAATCTGCTCCATCATTCCTTCGCGGGGACTCGCCCCCGCTTTTTTCGCATGAAGCACATGGCCAAGACCATTTATCGCGGCGACTATCGCGCGCCGACGCATCTCATTGACACCATCCGGCTCGAATTCGACCTCAACGCTGAGGAAACGCTTGTCAAAAGCACGCTCGAGGTTCGACCCAATCCCGAGTGCACGGAAAAGGATCCGCCGCTCTTTCTGAACGGCGAGGACATCACGCTCAGATCCGTTTCGATCGACGGCCGTGAATTGAAGGATGGCGAATACAAGGTCGACAGCAACGGCCTCACCATTCCCGGCATCACGAGCGCCCAGAAGCTCGAAATCGTGAATACCTTCAGCCCGAAGGCCAATACCGCGCTGTCCGGGATCTATGCCTCGGGCGTGAACCTGATGAGTCAGTGCGAGGCCCAGGGCTTCCGCCGCATCACATTCTTCGAGGATCGCCCGGACGTTCTCGCCCGCTACACAACCGTCATCCGCGGCGCCACGGAAGACTTTCCCGTGATGCTCTCGAACGGCAATCTGACCGAAGAGAAATCGCTTGAGGACGGCCGCCGCGAAGTCACCTACGTCGACCCGTTCCCAAAGCCCTGCTACCTCTTTGCGCTCGTCGCCGGCAAGCTCGTCTCCCGCGCCTCGAAGTTCGACCTCAAGGACGGCCGCACGGTGGATCTTTCCGTGTGGGTCGATCCGCAGGATCTCGACAAGACCGAACACACGCTCGAAAGCCTGAAGCGCGCCATCCGCTGGGACGAAGAGCGCTGGGGACTTGAGCTCGACCTCAAGGACTTCAAGATTGTCGCGACGAACGACTTCAATTTCGGCGCGATGGAAAACAAGGGCCTCAACATCTTCAATTCGCGCTGCGCGCTCGCGAACCCCAAGGTTGCGACCGACAGCGACTACCTGCGCATTGAGGGCGTCGTAGGCCACGAATACTTCCACAACTGGACGGGCGACCGCGTAACGCTTCGCGATTGGTTCCAGCTCACGCTGAAGGAGGGCCTCACGGTCTTCCGCGACCAGGAATTCTCGGCCGACATGCTCGGGGAGCCCTCTGCCCGGGCCGTGCAGCGCATCCGCGACGTCTCCGTTCTGCGCGCAGCACAGTTCATGGAGGACGCGGGCCCGATGGCGCATCCGATCCGTCCCGAGAGCTACCAGAACATCAATAATTTCTACACGAGCACCGTCTACGAAAAGGGCGCGGAAGTCATCCGCATGCTCCAGACGCTTCTCGGACGCGAAACCTTCAGAAAGGGGTTCGATCTTTACATTGCCCGCAACGACGGGCATGCCGTCACGTGCGAAGCCTTCATCAACGCCATGGCCGAGGTGTCAGGGCGCGACCTTTCGGAATTCACCAACTGGTATTCGCAGGCGGGCACGCCGCGCGTTACCGTCCGCAGACACTGGGATGAGGTGAACCACAGGCTCACGCTGAACGTTCGCCAGTCGACGCCCCCGACGCCCGGTCAGTCCGTAAAGAAGCCCTTCCTCATTCCGTTCCCCGTGGCCTTCCTCAATAGCCGCGGCGAAGAGATGCCCGTGCAGCTTGCAGAGGAAGATGAGGCGCCGGCCCCCGGCACCCGCATGTTCGAGCTTACGGACGAAACGGCTGAATTCGTCTTCGGCGGTCTTGAGGAAGAACCCGTCGTTTCGCTCAACCGCGGCTTCGCTGCCCCCATCATTCTCGACGCCGGGCTCTCCCAGGAGGAGCTTGCCTTCCTCGCCGCCAATGATCCGGATCCCTTCAACCGCTGGGATGCCATGAACCGTCTTCTGATCGACGCCGTTCATGCCCAGACCCGCGCGCGCCTGCTGAAGACTCCGGAAGACGTTTCGCCTCTCGTCATCAGCGCCGCCTCGAAGATCCTTCGCGACGAGAATCTCTCGCCCGCCTTCAAAGCCGTCGCGCTCACGATGCCTGGCGAAAAGCTCGTGGCCGAAGAGGACCCGCTCATTGACCCGCATGCCGTTCATGCCGGCTGGATTGCCGTGCGTCAGGCGATCGGCGAAAAGAACATTTCCGCCTTCCTTGAAACGGCGCAGGCCAATATTGTTGAAGGCCCCTACGAGCCGACGCCTGAAAAGGCCGGCAAACGCGCGCTGCGCAACCTGGCTCTCAGCTACGCGCACGCCGCCGGCTCCCCGCGCGCCGCCATCATGATCAAGGACCAGTTCATGACGGCCAACAACCTCACGGATAAGCTCGCAGCGCTTCACATGATGGCGAACTCCCAGACGCCCGCCAAGCAGGATATGGAAGTCGACGCCCTCAAGGCCTGGTATCACGAGCCGCTTCTCATCAACAAGTGGCTCACGATTCAGGCAACCGCACCCTCGTTCCCGGGCGAAGCCCGCGTGCTCGAGCGCGTGCGCGAACTGACGCGCTGCCCGTTCTTCTCGCTCAAGAACCCGAACAACGTCTATGCGCTCCTGCTCGGGTACTTCCAGCAGAATCCGTCCGAATTCCACCTCGCCGACGGATCGGGCTACGCTTTCTGGGCGGAAATGGTGCTCGAACTCAACCGCATCAATCCGCAGGTTGCCGCCCGCGTGGCGCGTTCGCTCGACAACTGGCGCCGCTACACCCCGGCACTTGCCGAAAAGATGCATGCCGCCCTCGAATCGGTTGAAGCCAAACGGAGCGAACTCTCGCCCAATGTGGCCGAAATCATCGAAAAGGCGCTCGGCAACCCGCTCTGACCCTCCCATTCCTTCATTCTTCCTAAAGGAAACATTGTTGTGACTCCCCTTTCACTTCAGGAATTCCTCTCGCGCGAGGAAGCGCTTGCCGGTTCCGATCCGGTGCTCACCCGCCTTCTGGTCGGCATCTCCGAGGCCTGCAAGGAAATTTCCGCCAAGGTCCGCGAGGGCGCCCTCGCCGGCGTGCTCGGTCTTGCCGGCAGCGAAAACGTTCAGGGTGAAGAGCAGAAGAAGCTCGACATCATTTCCAACAACATCTTTGTTGAAGCCGTCGCCCGTACCGGCGCCGTCTGCGGCATGGTGAGCGAAGAGGTTCCCGAACCCATCGCCGTCCCCGAAGAACTTCCCCTCGGGCCCTACCTTGCCTGCTTCGACCCGCTTGACGGCTCGAGCAACATCGACATCAACGTCTCGATCGGCTCGATCTTTGCGATCCTGCCGGCCGAACGTCCGAAGCGCGTCCCGGCTCCCCAGGACTTCCTTCAGCCCGGCAGAAACCTCACGGCGGCCGGCTACTGCATGTACGGCCCGCAGACGATTCTTGCCCTGACGCTCGGCCGCGGCGTATTCCTCTTCACGCTCGACGACGTGACGGGCACCTTCCGTCTTACGAAGGAAAATGTGCGTGTTCCGCGCGAAGCCAAGGAATTTGCGATCAACATGTCGAACCAGCGCTTCTGGGAAGCGCCGGTCGTGCGCTACATTTCCGAACTTCTTCAGGGCAAGGACGGTCCGCGCGGCAAGAACTACAACATGCGCTGGGTTGCAGCCATGGTCGCCGAAGTGCACCGCATCCTCATGCGCGGCGGCATCTTCATGTATCCGCGCGACTCGAGGAACCCCGAACGCGCCGGGAAGCTCCGTCTCCTCTATGAAGCCAATCCCATGTCGATGCTCATGGAGAATGCGGGCGGCGCCTCCACGAACGGTCACGAACGCATCCGCGACATTGTTCCGACCAGCATCCACGAACGCGTGGCAGTCTTCCTCGGCGCAGCCGAAGAGGTTGAAACCGTGACGGGCTACCACAAGGCCTGATCCCGTCAGGATCGTCAGGCAATTTGCAAAATGCCCCGCCGGGAATTACCCGGGCGGGGCATTTTTTGGTGATTCAGGCTTCAGCAGTGCGCTTCAGGAGGACGATCAGAAGAGTTCGCCGAAGAGCTCCTTCTTCTTCTTTTCATCCTTCACTTCACCTTCGGTGGCAGGAAGCACGTTCGAAACCTTCTTGTCGATGTCAAGCAGTCGTTCGGAGACGGCATTACGCTGAGCGGTCTGCTCTTCCTTCAGCTGATCGCGCAGAAGCGCGAGCTCGCGGTCCTGCTGGTCGCCGCGCTCCTTCATGAATTTATTGAGCTCCTCGGTCTTGGCCACCATCAGAGCTTCGAGCTGATCCATACGGGCGCGCATATCCTTGCCGAGCTCCGTGATGCGGCTCTTATCGGCATCCTCTGCGGCCTGACGCGCGATGCGGGCTTCCTTATGCGCCTGGCGAATTTCCATCACGACGCTCGCCTGCTGCCAGATCGTATAAATCATGAGAAGCGCAATGATGGCGGCAAACGCCACTACCACAATGATGCCGAGCGGCGCGGTGATTTCGGTGTAGACGAGATTGACCGTCGTTTCCTGCGAAAGCGCCGACCAGTTGATGATCAGAAACACGGCAAGAAGCACGAGGATGAGCATCATGCCGAGAGTGCGAAGCTTCACGTTGAACTCCATTGAATTTGGGCAAAAAACGGGCGTCATACGGCAGAGCCCGGCGCCTTCCTATAATACCTCGCAAGGCATTCTGCCCGTTTTCCGCCACTTCTGAAATTTAGTTTGAGCCATGAAGACCGATCCTCGTTTCCCGCGCCTGCATATTGTTGACCATCCGCTCGTCCAGCATAAGCTTTCTCTGATGCGCGATAAGCGTACGAGCACGCGCGACTTCCGCGAGCTTCTCTCGGAGCTTGCGCTCCTCATGGGTTACGAGCTCACGCGCGATTTCCCCGTTGCGCTCGAAGAGGTCGAAACGCCCGTCGCCCACTGCTGGTCTCCGATGCTGACCGGGAAAAAGTGCGTGATCGTTCCGGTTCTGCGCGCCGGCCTCGGCATGTCCGATGCGCTTCTCACGCTGATGCCCTCTGCACGCGTGGGCCACATCGGTCTCTACCGCGACGAGAATCACCGTCCGGTCGAATATCTCGTGAAGCTCCCCGCGCAGCTTGAAGGCCGCACCTTCATCGTGGTCGACCCGATGGTCGCGACCGGCTACTCCGGCGCTCATGCCGTGGATGTCCTTAAAAAGCGCGGCGTCCCGGGCGAAAGCATCCGCTTCATGGCGCTTGTCGCGGCCCCCGAAGGGGTCGAGGTCTTCTCAAAGCTCCATCCGGATGTGGATCTTTATGTGGCATCCCTTGACGAGCGCCTCAATGAGAACGCCTACATTGTTCCCGGTCTCGGCGATGCCGGCGACCGCATCTTTGGAACGAAGTAATCCATAGACCCGACCTGGGTCTGGAACGCCTTCCTTCACCGGGAGGCGTTTTTTTATGCTTCGCATCACCCAGGTGCGATTATTTTTTAAACACGAAAATATAGTAGTAACCCTTATCTTTGTATTTTTATAAGGTTTAAATAAGCTATTTCATAAGTAAATACACTTACTTTTAGGCAGTACAGCAAGATACATGCCGTTTCGTTCTGCAATATCTATTGACGAAAATCAAATAGATTTAGTCGTCAACAGCTCATCATTCGCTCAAAGAGATCCATTTCCCATGTTCTGGCATTGCTTCAGGACATTTCCCCTTTTTCAACTTCTAGGACCATTCGAAAATGGCGACTGATAAAGAAAAATATTCCCATACGCCGACCGCTACGGACAATGTCTGGGGCGTGGGCCTCAAGGATGCCAAGCGTCAGAGCAAGTGCACTGCCCGCCTTGATGTGGCGCAGTCCGTCACCGGCCTCATCCTCGGCATCTTCCTCTTCTGCCACATGGCCTTCACGGGTTCCGTGAACTTCGGCAAGGACCTCTTTGCCAACCTGATCGCCACCTCGGGCGGCGTCTGGCTCGACGGCGCCGACCATGCCTGGATGCACGTCGTCTTCGTCGGCTTCATCTTCCTCTGCGTGATCGTTCACATGTTCTGCGCGCTGCGTCGCTTCCCGACCTCCTACAAGCAGCTCCATGACATCCGCTCGCACGTCAAGCTCGTTCATCACGAAGACACGACGCTCTGGTGGGTTCAGCTCATCACGGCCTTCTGCCTCTTCTTCCTCGTGTTCCCGCACCTGATGAGCATGCTCGTCAATCCGCACGGCTTTGACCCCAACCTCATCGGCGTCCACACCTATCACAACGGCCTCCTCTACACGTTCATCTTCCTCGTCTGCACGGAACTGCACGGCATGATCGGCCTCTATCGTCTTGCGGTTAAGTGGGACATCTTCGCGAAGAACCCCGAAACGAAGATCATGGACCAGCGCGCCGGCAGCGAACGTGCGGGTCTGCGCAAGGGCATGCTGATCGTTGCTCTCCTCATGATCGTCGGCGGCTCCATCACGATGTGGACCAACTACTCGATCGGTGCTGAACAGATCGCCAACAACGCTGAAGCGCAGCGTTATGAAATGTCCGAAGGCGCGAGCTGGTACAACCACGCCAAGTAATCCGTCATAAGGACAGCTCGTCGTTCTCCTTTCGTCTCCTCTTCTGATGGAGGAGACGAGACGATGCAGAAATAAAAGCTCCCGTAAAGTCATTTCGGCTTTACGGGAGCTTTTTTTGCGGCTTGGAAAATTATGAACGCCTCACGGGTTTCACCGCACGCTCAAGCCACCTGCGGCAGCGCTCGGAAACGCGGGGCTTCAGAAAGGCAGCCCTTTCCTCATTGAAGCGGTTGAGCTCCTCGGCAAGGTCGCCAAAAGGCTCTGGCAGCGTTCTCGTATCAATCGGCATCATCGTCAGCGCTTCAAACTTCAGAAATCTGCCGAACTCCGTTTCAATATCCTTCTGGCAGACCATCAGATTTTCAACGCGGATTCCCCAGCGGCCGACCCGATAAAGTCCAGGTTCGTCCGAAAGCACATTCCCGGGCGCCAGAGGTATCGCCCGGGCGCGCGGCGAGATGGTGACCGGGCCCTCGTGGACATTGAGCACATAACCGACGCCGTGACCTGTGCCGTGCCCGAAATCCAGGCCCTCAGACCAGAGATCGATTCTCGCCGCAAGGTCAATTCCAGCGCCGGTCGACCCTTCGGGGAAGCGCAGCTTCAGAAGCCTCAGCATCGCACGGGTAACAAGACCGCAATCGCGCTTCATGGCATCTGTCGGAGTGCCTACAGGCGTCATGCGCGTAATGTCGGTCGTGCCGCATTCGTACTGACCGCCCGAGTCAATCAGAAGCAGTCCATTCCCCTCGAGCAGAGCGCCGCCTTCTTCGGGCGCCGCATAGTGCGGAAAGGCAGCATTCGGACCGAAAGCGGCAATGGTCGGGAAGCTTTCCTCAAAGAATTCCTCATCCTTTGCGCGCCACGCATGGAGCATCCGGGCGCAATCCGCTTCCGTTACCCGTTCGCCTTTCGAGAGGCGCTCATCGAGCTCAGCATAGAACTCTGCCAGGGCAACCGCATCGCGCTCATGAGCTTCGCGGATGGCGGCAATTTCTTCCGGGCTCTTTCTGCATTTCAGCATCATCACTGGAGAAGCGCCGCAGATGAGTTGCTCCGCCGGAACCAGCTGCAGAAACTCTGCATTCGTATGTTCGTGATCGAGCAGAATCTTCCATTCCTTCGCCCAGTGCCGGAGCACCTGAAGAAGATTCTCAGGCGAGGCGAGCGAGATGCCGTCTTCGAGAAGCCGCGCCTCGACGCCGGGGCAGAGTCTCTTCGCGTCAAGAAAGAGTACGGCTTCCTTTTCGCTCACGAGAAGATTCGCCAGAAAAACCGGGTTATTGGGCACATCGTCGCCCCTCAGATTGGTCACCCAGGCGACATCATCGAGGAGCGTGAGAAGCGCCGCAGAAGCTCCCGCCTCCCGGATGAGCGCTCTCACGGCAGAGAGCTTCTCCTGACGCGACCTTCCCGGACGCTTCATTTCCCTTACGGAAGAAAGACGAGGAAGCGGGCGTTCAGGCCAGAGCACCTTCCAATCCGGAAAGCTCCCTCTTAATTCAATCCCTTCACGGGCGAACGTTTCGGAGAGCTCCTTGGCAAAGGCAGCTGAAAGAAGCTCCATATCTGCGCCGACAGCATTCCCTGGAACGACGTGAACGGCAAACCACTCCGCAATCATTGCGACCGGATCCCCGGTGAGCTTGAGGAGAGAAATTTCCCCGGGGAGCTCCACTTCAGCCTGCTCCCAATAGCGGCTGTCGGCGAGAAGCGCCGCAGCGTCTTCGGCGACCAGGAGCGTGCCGGCGCTTCCCGTGAAGCCTGAAAGCGCCTGCCGGAGCTTCCAGTCGGCCGGAACATATTCAGAAAGATGAGGATCCGCTGTCGGAACAATCACGCCCGCGAGCCCGAGACGACTCATCTCTTCTCTGCAGCGTTGAAGGCGCTCGAGCGCCTCCTTCTTTGAATTCATAGGCACTCCTAAAAAAAGCTTCAAGCCATCAGAAAAGCTTGCGGATCATGACGGTGACAGGGAATCCCACGTGCTGCTCGCTCTCGCTGTCCTCACCGATATCAAGCGTTACCACGCGCCAGCCGGCATCACGCAATTCGTCAAGCGTTGCAGAAACGCCCAGATCCGCGCAGGCAAGCGGCGTTTCCTTCATTCGCGAAAGCACCGTCACC
>CECA01043888.1_pt1 | contig 32032 bp, 24 predicted proteins | sample 557351 | NCBI WGS metagenome assembly CECA01 (sample SAMEA3182051, study PRJEB8094) | gut metagenome | biome: human; feature: gut; material: Stool; isolation source: human stools | place: Canada | collected 2012-03-07 | reverse complement strand
CCAGTCTTTCCGGCACGGGATATGCTGTGCGAAAACCCGCCTACCTGTGGATGACGGAGGATGCTCTGCGGCAGGACTATGCAAGGTACGAAAGCGCCGAGCAGTTGGACAGCCATATGAGCCGTCTGGAGCACCGGGGCAATATGGTGATGGGAGATACCAGGATCGAGGCTCTGGATAACAGTCTGTTTGACAAGCTGCAAGTATTCGACGGAGATATTTCTCCCATGTTAGAGCCGGACAATAACGCCATTGCCATTGCGGTTTCCTTAGATGACTACGGTAATCTGCCCAATCTTGAATACTACCCCAAGGTGGGAGACACGATCACCGTTACCTATGCGGACGATGTGAAATATATCGACAGCCGCACCGGGGAACTCACCGAAGATACACCGGAGGAGTACTTTCAGGCAAAATTGTATGGAGCCAGAGATGTAGAGTACACGGTCTGCGCCTTGGTAGAACTTCCGAATTCCATGAGTTATCGTTATGGTGGTATTGGATATGACGTAGTTTTGTCTGTGGACACCGCACAGAGGGACAGCGGTGGTGCAGCCATTCCGATGCTCTACCTGTTCGACACAGCGGACGAAGTTGACGAGGCCGAAGCAGAGCAATATCTATCGAAGCTCACTGCCGGTGAGTTTTCGCCCTTGATGTATGAAAGCAAGGCCACGGCTCGCTCTGAATTTGCTCAGTTCCGGCAGATGTTCCTTCTGATAGGTGGTATCCTCTGTGCTATCATTGGGCTGGTGGGACTCTTAAATTTCTTCAACGCCATGATGACCGGTATTCTTTCCCGCCGCCGTGAATTTGCTGTGCTTCAGGCTGTAGGAATGACAAACCGGCAGCTCAAAACCATGCTGATCTACGAGGGGTTGTTTTACGCAATGTCTTCTGTAGCGGCGGCCTTTATTCTGTCGCTGGCGATGGGACCTCTTGCGGGAAAAATGCTGGGCAGTATGTTCTGGTTCTTTGAGTATCGATTCACCATTCTGCCTGTCCTGCTGACAATTCCGGTATTTCTTCTGCTGGGGTGGCTGATTCCTTGCATGATGTATGACAACGCAGCGAAATGCAGTGTTGTAGAGCAATTAAGGGATGCTCAATAACTGTTAAGCAAAAAAACGGCCCTCTGCCAAGGAAAAGGCAGAGGGCTGAGTTTTAATCTAAGGGTTTACATTCAGTTACAGTTTTTAGATAAATTTCGGGGTTTCCGTTCAAAACAAGGTCTGCATATCCAATCGGGTCATTGTAGATTAGATAGTCCAGCTCTGACCGCTGATACATATTGTCAGCAACCTCATTCTCCACGGCTATTGTATCAATAGCAATCATACTGCCATCTAAGAATTTCAGTTCCACACAGGCATTATCCATGTTGAACTCACAAGAAATCAACCTATCCATAAGAAACCTCCACTTTGCTGGATGTTAGATCATCCCAAAATATTTGAATGCTTCTCGGATTGCTTTCTCTTTTTCCGGTGGACACTGGGGCTGTCTGGAATCCTCGGACTTCGGCAGATTATAGTTCTTACCAACCCCAATCCCACATTTTCGTTTAATCTGTGAGATATAGAGGTTGGACACCTTTAACCCGGTATGCTCCAACACATACTCCTTGATCTGCGGATAGGTTGCCCCATCCTGAAATTCGGACATATCCATATCTTCCAAAGAGAACTCAACCCGAATCTTTTTCGAGTCGACCTCACCCTTGGAAAGCAAGACAACCGTCTCAACGGTATTCCCTTTGTCCCACAAAAGTTCCGTAACTTCCCCGCCATCCTTGAACACCGGAAAATTCAGGCCAATCCGCTTTAGCGGATATTCAGACTCGTCATTCCTGTAAATTTCAATTTCTTTAATCAAGGCTGTGACCACATTTCTCTTTTCTTCGTCATTTATTATATTATAAACGCAGTCGAAATTCACCATGATTTTGTAAATATTCTCAAGAGTAATTGCCTGCTGCTTAATTGCATCTCGCCGAAGTCTGGCATCTTCGATTTTTTCCTCCAGCTCAACAATGACATCATATAGGGAATCTAACCGCAAGGTCATATCATGGAGCTTTCGTTCCCGATATTTTGCATCAGCAGGGAGACTGTCAATTTCCCGTTCCAATCTTGTTTTATTCAGATCAACTTCCTTCAGCTTTGCCTGATAGCCCTCCAGTTCTTTATCCACTGCTTTCGTGTCAATCTGAACGCCAATCCGTTTTTTAATGGCTTGGGCATATTCCTCATTCCTTACGATCTCACGAATTGCCTCAATGACCATCGGTTCAATATCGGTCTTTTTCAGCATCGCCTTATATTCACAATGCTTGCCCCGGACCATCCTATTCCGACTACATACATAATAGTAAATTTCTTTGTAAGTGCCATCTTTATTTGTCCATGCGTGTTTATTCGTATACATGGGACTTCCACAAACCGGGCATTTCAGCAGACCTGATAACAAATGAACTCGATCCCGCCCAATTTTTGACGGTTGCTTTACTCCGGTTCTAAGACGCTTGGCATGAGCCTTTTCCCATACCTCCTCACTAACGATTCCTTTATGCTGTCCCTCTGTCAGAATGTAATCGTCATTTCTTTTCATCTGGTAATCGTTTTTTGTGCCTTTGACTTTTTCCTTCGTTCTCCGTCCATAGGCAATTTTACCGCAATAAACCGGGTTATCCAATATCAGTTTAATAAAATGTCCTGTCCAATCCTCTAATGTGCCATTCTGCCTCGGAATTTTCCGTATACCTTGTAAGTTCAACTGATTCGCAATACCACCCAAACCGATTTCCGATGAAGTATATAATTCAAAAATCTTCCGTATTGCCACAGCCTCTGTTTCTTCAATCATCAGCTTGTTATCTTCCAGTGTATACCCGTAGGGAGCAAAGCCACCATTCCATCCACCTTGCCGTGCCTTTTCGCGCCGCCCGTTCATCGTCTGCTCGATAATATTCTCACGCTCAATCTCAGCCACAGCAGATAGTACAGAAATCAAAAGTTTTCCGCTTGTCTGAGAGGAATCAATCCCTTCTTCTATGCAAATCAGATTTACACCATAAGATTGAACCAACTCCAAAGAGTTAAGTATATCTGCTGCATTACGGCCAAACCGTGACAGCTTATACACTAAAATATAGTCAATGTCCAAGCCATCCTCAATATCTCTGAGCATTTTTTGAAAGGCAGGCCGTCCCTCAATAGATTTACCGGATTTACCGGCATCTTCATAAGTATCAACAATGATCATTTCCTCACGATCCGCAAATCGTGTCAGCATATTTTTTTGACCTTCCAGGCTGTATCCGTCCACTTGCATCTCTGTGCTGACCCTCGGATACAAAACACAGCGTTTTCCATATCGGTTCATAATTCATACCTCCAAAATTTACTTTTGGAAAATATCCTATGTAAAGCTGCGATTCTCACGCAGCTCCGTCAACCTCGCCCAGCACTCTCATACCATATTTCTCGATGATATGTGCCAGTGAAGTGATAAACGCTTCAAATTTTTGTTCCGCCAGAAGTTCTTCTGACCGGATTTCATCTGAAGGAATCAATGCGCTTTTATTCTGGATATTCTCCATTCAGAATCACCTCCGCAATTCCTAACGAAATTATAACTCTACTTGCACAGCCTGAAAATGATACGGCCTTTCGGCACTTTTATGTAATCCCCAGACTGCACAAGAGCGTCTTGTTTATGTTTTCCATGTCATCCTTGTTTAGATGACCAATATAGTTTTTTAACCTCGACTTGTCGATTGTTCTGATCTGTTCCAGCATAACAACAGATGGTTTCACCAAACCGCATCTGTCATTTAAGTGGTAATGCGTGGGGAACTTTCTGTTTTTTTTGCTTACACTGGTAATTGCTGCAATAATAATCGTAGGACTGAAACAATTTCCCACATTATTTTGAAGAATGAGTACAGGACGAGAGCCACTTTGTTCAGAGCCGATACCAGGGCTTAAATCAGCCGAATATATGTCACCTCGATGGAATTTTTCAAACATCACTCTCGCCTCCTTAATATCTTAATACTTAAATAGCCGCACCAGTCTGAAAGAAATCTTCGGATAAAAACCTGGTGCGGCTACTGTTATTCTGTTCGGATTACTCGTCATATTTGCCACGCCCCCTGACGATGGGAACACAACAGGTCTCCGCTGGCGCGGCTGTCATAACTCCGCAGCATCGTTCGTATCGTGTGCCGCAGGGTTCCCCCCAAGTCTTTGGCGGGCCGTGAGGAAGTATCTTTAAGCCCCCGCGCCCTCATCGCGCCGGATGTGCCACCATCCGGGTCACAGAGACGTTGATCGCTCCGAAACAGCTTGTCCATCACCTCCTGGCTGCTCCATCTTCGCGGCGTCCTGCACTCGCTCATGCGCGGGTTATGTACCTGTTCTGCCGTGTATTCAGTTGTCAAAGGTCAGCGAAAGAAAAGCTCCTTCTTGACAGCCATGACAAAAACAGGCGATTTGTCCTGTCTGTACTGCGATTTATTTGAAAAAAATATTTTGCCTTGTCCCTTCATAGAAGCTGCGGACAGCGCAAGCTCCTTACAAGCACAATAAAATAGGTACTATCGTACTCAAAAACGCCTTTTATGAGGTTCTTCCTGCAAGGAAATGGGCACGATAAAATATAATTAAGGAGACGATAGTGCCTATGGAACTGATAAAAGAGCTGGGACGAAGGATACAAAAAGCGCGTAAAGAAAAAGGATTGACGCAGCAGGAACTCGCAGATCTGAGCCACGTTTCTCTAAAGCACGTTCAAGGCTGCGAAAGAGGGGTGAAGAATCCTTCTTTTGAGGTTCTGCGCGCTTTTTGCAAAGTCTTGAATTTATCTTTAGATTCCCTGATGAATCTCGATCTGCCTGAAGATGAGCAAGCCGCCAACGATATGCGGCAGCTTTACCTTTCGTGCCCTCCGGCTGCCAGAAAAGTGCTGTTAAACTCGACCCGCGCGTTGACTGATGAGCTAAAAGAGATGGTGCAGACGGCTGGGGTTGACCTAGATGAACATTTAGAGAATAAGTAAGCCGGTGGAGGAATAAAAACCCCCACCGGCTCTCTTTTTGCCGCTATGCGGCGGTCAGGTTATTGGGCCGTATCCAGCAACCGCGCCAGCTTCTTCAGTCCGCGCCGGATGCTCTCCCACACGCGGCGGCGGTCAGCACCCTCGATCCGGGCGATTTCGGCCACCGTCATGCCCAGGTAAAACCGGGCGTAGATACGCCGGGCCTGGATGGCGGTCAGCTGCATCAGCGCGGCATACACTTCCTCCCGCAGCAGCTTCTGCTCCAGGACTTCCTCCGGGGTGAGTGACCGGTTGAGGGCATCGTTTTCAATGCCATCCTCCCGGTTCAGAGAGTAGTGAGCCTTGTGCCGGAACTTCCGGCGTTCATAGGCGGCATCGTCCTGCTCCTGGCCCCGGATCGCGGCCACGACCTCCTCGGCCACGTCTACAAAGACATCGGTTTTATACACATCGGGATACAGTTCCCGAAGATTGATCTTCTGCATTATGTACCTCCATTTCGATTCACGGATTGACGGGTGAACCGAAATGAAGGCGGTGAGCGACACCTTTCGGGGAAATTCCCGAAAAAACGACAAACAAAAGCGCCAGCATCCGAAAAACGGCGGCTGGCGCTGCTAAAAGAGGAATTATGACGCTTATGGACCAGCCACGATAGTGCCTGTTCATAAGCAGATGGGGGCCGATTGACGGTCAGGCTTTTTTTGACAGGTAAATTCCTGCCGAATTATGTCGAAGCGGTCTTTGCTTCACGGCGGCTCCCTCCTAAAGCCGCCGTGTCAGCGTGTAGTCGTCACTCCTTTGTCGAGGGCATAAGGAACGGCGGCCTTGATGTACTCAAAACCGCCGCAGTCCTTGAAAATCCATTATGGGCGCACGAAGCTACCTGCCCTGCAACGGTTTTTTTCTTTCCCCGTCTTGCGGGGCAGGATCGCTTGGCTTATTCGGTTTTAGTCTTGCTCTTGTTCGACTGCCTCTTTCAGCCGGTCAAAACTCTCATCGCTGATGATGTGTTCAATACGGCAGGCATCGGCCTCCGCAGTTTTGGGGTCAACGCCTGCGGCGATAAGCTGCTCGGTAAAAAAGCAATGGCGCTCATAGATTTTTTCGGCTACCTCGCGGCCCACATCGGTCAGATGGAGAAAGTGATCTTCGTCCATTGTAAGAAAGCCGCCGTCCCGCAAGGTAGCCACTGCATGGCTCACGCTTGGCTTTGACACCTCCATGTGCCGGGCCACATCTACGGAGCGTACCATACCGAGTTTCTTTTGGAGAACAAGGATGGTTTCCAGGTAGTCCTCCCCGGACGCATGAAGTTTCATCTGAACCTCCTTATTTAGTCGTGAGATCGTAAACAGAGATTGATTCATTTGATATTTCCATTCGACGGGTACACAACAATCCCATTAACTCACGATCATGTGTCGCCACAAATACTATTCTATTGGAAGATAACTCTTTGATAAGTTCACAGACTTTGATCATGTTACCATAATCCAAGCCGCTAGTCGGCTCATCAAAAATCATAATATCTTTATTTGCAAGAGTTGCTACTGCCAGAGCAAGCCGCTGTTTTTGACCTCCAGAGAGTGTCATAGGATGTTTATCCTTGTAATCCAATAAGTCCAGTCGTCTTAGAATTTTCGTGATTTCCTGTTCATCGACAGTTTTATTGAGAAGAGAAAATTCTTCCCATACACTATCCGAAAATAACTGATGGACAACATCCTGCATTGTCATGTAACACAGTTCTCGGCGTTTCTTATATGGATATGGCTTTCCATCAAACACAATTCTTCCTGCTTTTTCTTTCATAAGCCCACAAAGCACACGCAGAAAAGCGGACTTTCCACTTCCATTGCGTCCAGTAACTGCAATGATATCCCCGCGAGCCGCTGCAAAAGATGCGTTGCTGAAAATGGTTCTATTTTTATAGCTCACGGATAAATTATCAATCTCCAATATGCCTGAATTACACTTTGTAGGCACCTCATCTTTTTCGTTGTCCAAGGTAAAGCAGCGCAATCCAAGCCTAATACGTTCTGAATCCGCTAACGCACGAAATTCATCGCCTGTATATACTTTCTGAATAACGCCGTGTTCAATATAAACAGCCTTATCCACTAAATCCATGAGAAAATATAAGCGATGTTCTGAGATCACAATCGTTTTACCCATTTGCTTCAATTTGAGAAGAATTTCATGCAGCCGGTCAATTCCATCTTTATCAATATTTGCCGTTGGTTCATCAAGGACATAAATATCCGGATTTACGGCATAAATAGAAGCGAGAGCAAGTATCTGTTTTTCGCCACCAGAAAGGCCAAAAACACTTCGACCCAACAGATTTTCAATCTTAAGACCGTGAGCTACTTCTTGAACACGGGCATTTATTTTGTTTGGCTCTATTCCTAAATTTTCCATGCCAAAAACCAGTTCACTATCAGAGTCAAGATTAAAAAATTGAGTTTTAGGATTTTGAAAAACTGAGCCTACATCTTCTGATATTTCATAAACTGGTGTTTTGGCAATTTCTTTTTCTTTAACAACAACAGAGCCAGAATATTTTCCTTCTGTGAAATGCGGAATCAATCCGTTAATGCACTTGGTTGCAGTTGTCTTACCGCAGGCACTTCTTCCACAGAGAAGGACAAATTCCCCCTTTTTTATTTGCAGATCAAGGGAATTTAACTGTTCTTCACCTGTATTTCCATAGGAAAATGACAGATTTTCAAATGTTATCATAAAATCCCCCCTTCTTAAAGCAACACAAAAGCACTAATAACAAGTACAATAGCGACAAAGCAGAGTACATAATCCTGTATATGGAACCGCATAGATACTGCACAGGTTTTAGGGCGTGGATTATCTATACCACGCGCAGTAATAGCCTGACTTAATTCATCTGCTGTTGTCGAGGCTGATAACATGAGCGGTACATAGATATACTCCAATTTTTGAAAAACACCATGTACATTTCTCAATTTCATCGCATCGCTGATGGCTTGTTGTTCTTCGTGTAAAGTAGGAAAATATCGTACCGTAATTGCAAGCGGGATAATAACTGCCTGTGGCAAGTGCCATTTTTGCATGGCGTGCATAAGCAAGCGTATCGGGGTTGTTTGAACCAATAAAGCCCCTAATGTTACACAGGGGAGCAGCTTCCGAAACGTAATAACTACGATATTTAGTGAAGTCATAATTATTTCCGGGCAAAACGGTAAAATCCAACATTTTATTGCAAGCAGTACAATATATGTAATGGTACTTTTCAGCGCCGTTTTATAAACTCCACAAAGCAATAAAAGGATTACCAATGCCGCAACAACCAGCATTTCTGCATATACATGGCTATTTGTAAAGACAAATATATTGATGCCGAGTAGCAGGAGTATCTTAGTCCTTGGGTCGAGGACTAAGATACCCTTTCTTATTGTACCCATTAAACGATGCCTGCCTTTTCAAAGTGCTTTTTCAACATCAAGCGTCCAACCAAAGTACCAATCAAACCGCCGACAAATGCAACTGCTAACATACCAATGAAAGAACCGGCAGAGATCATAGACTGTAACCCCTCTACATATTCAACGCCCATACCCATTTCTTCGATAGACTTCATGTAGGCATCTTGAAATAACCACATAGGCAGGGGAGAACCAATAAAACCAAAGGCGGTAAATCCGCCAGCCAGGGCAATGCCTTTGAATGATTTGTAACCCAATACCTTTCTTGCAGCTTCGCCCAGAATTCCGGCAACTGCAAAAGTGACGATGATAACCCAAGTGCATTCACCTGTTGCAAAATACAAAAGCCCAGTAATAATTGCAAGAATCAATGTTGCGCCTTGCTTCGGAACCTTGGTCATCAAAAGTGTAAAAAATGCTCCGCCGAAAAGCCCCGCAATACCGGGCCAGATCAACCATAGAATTGGTGCAATTCCAACGGGAATCATAACAATCATTGAGATCACCATATACAGTGCCGAAAAAATGCCGATGTTCACCAAGTCTTTGACTTTCAGTTTGTTGTTTTCCATAATGCTTACCTAAACCCTTTCTTATTTTGTTTATATTTTCCAAGAGGATGCCGTTTGCCGTATTTTTACAAACCTACGGTAAATGCCATCCTGTTGAAGCAATGTTTCATGTGTCCCCTGTTGGACAACATGCCCGTTATCCAGAACGATAATTTGGTCGGCATCCTTGATTGTGGAAAGCCGGTGGGCAATGATAATCAGCGTTTTGCCACATGTTAGTTCGTTGATAGCTGTCAATAATGCGTGCTGGTTTTCAGGATCAACACTGGATGTGGCCTCATCCAAAATGATAATAGGAGCATCCTTTAAGATTGCTCTAGCAATAGAAATACGTTGCTTTTCACCACCAGATAGTGTTGAACCACCTTCACCAATAATTGTCTGATATCCATTTGGTAATTTTTCGATAAATTCATGGCAGCATGCTCGACGTGCCGCTTCAACAACTTCTTCATGCGTGACAGTAGGTTTCCCAAATTTTATATTGTTTTCTATAGTATCGTGGAACAGGTACACCTTCTGAAACACGATGCTCATCAGTTTCATCAATTCCTCAAACTCTATTTCTTTGATATTTTTGCCACCAATCATAATTTCGCCTTGCTGCACATCCCAAAATCTTGTAATCAAATTACATAGAGTCGTTTTTCCAGAGCCAGACGGTCCTACAATAGCCGTTACTCGATGTTCTGGGATTTTTAATGTGACATTCTGAATGATGGGACGATTTTCATAGCCAAAGGCTATATTATGAAGTTCAATATTATAATTCTGTATTTTATCTATGGTGTCATTACCTGACATCTCCGGAATTTCCAATACGGACTCAACTTGACTAAGAGCAGTATCTACAATTCGTAGCAGAGCAATATTAGAGGCAAGTCCATCCATCTGTGAGTAAACAAGAAAAGCCGCAAAAAGGAACATAACACAAATAGGAAATGTCATTTCTTGTCTTACATAGAGCAATGCGGCAATCAATACTACTCCACAGCTCGCCAGTCGAAATATGTATCTGTAAAAGCTGATTGGCCAGACCGCTGTATTTTCCAGACGAATGTCTGCTTCCTGTTTTTTATGGAATGCTTCTTTTACTCTGTTCAAACCATCCCGCCCTGTTCCAAAAAGGCGCATAACCATATTGCCCTGTATAAATTCCAACGTTTTCTCTGTCATTTCTTCCTGAGCCTGAAAACGTACTGGCATTACTTTTTTTGCGTTTTCTTGAACGACACGGAGCAAAAGAATTCCGATTCCAAGACCCGCTAATGTAATAAGCCCTATTCTCCAGTTAAAAAGAAGCAATACTAAAGTACAAACTGCAGCATAAATCAGGCTGCCCAAAATGTTTTCTACAACAGACATTGCCGAGGATTCCAAAGCATTCATATCTGTAGTCATTGCCATCTGGATTTCACCGAGGTTCTTTTCGCTGAAATAACCCATCGGCACTCTCTTTAATTTTTCACCAGCCTCCAAACGCTTTTCGTAAAAGACATCGTAGCTGGAACCAGATATATGTTCAGTTATCTGATACTTACAAATAATCTTACCTGTAAGGCCCACAAGTAAAATCGCAGCAGCAACTCCAATTTTCTGTTGGGTAAGGGTATTGATAGAAAAAGAAATATAAAGTATGGCAAATAAGTCCATTGCGGAAAAGAAGGAGTGCAATAGGCTGATGATAATTCCTATTGTAACTTTGTGGCGATATTTGCCCGCCATAGTCAAAATTCGTTTCATGGTTTCAAGCATTGCACTCACCTCTTTTCCATTCTGAAGTTAATATTGTCTCGTTCCACAGCCGCTTATAAAGAGCACAATTTTTTAATAATTCGCTTTGTGTTCCTTCAGCTACAATCTTTCCTTGATCTACAACAACAATCTTATCTGAATTTTCAATCGTTTCTAGACGATGGGCAACTACAATAAGAGTTTTGTCTTTTACCAACTCATTTATAGCTTCTTCAATATACACCTCATTTTCTGGGTCGGCATAGGCACTTGCCTCATCCAGAATTACAACATCTGCTGGCTTTAATATTGCGCGGGCTATCGTGATGCGTTGCCTTTCTCCGCCAGAGAGCTTTCCTCCTGCATCTCCGACCAAAGTATCGTATCCATATTCCATTTTGCGGATAAACTCATCACATCTGGCCGCTTTTGCTGCGGCAAGGACTTCCTCATCGGTAGCACAAGGGTTTCCCATTCGGATGTTTTCCTTGATACTAATATTGAAAAGGAAGTTATCCTGTGACACAAAACTAATATGTTTCATTAACTGGCTTGTTGGAATATTGCGAATATCTTGGCATCCATAAATGATATGACCGCTTGTTACATCCCAAAAACCCGCCATCAATTTTGTTATGGTTGACTTACCTGAACCAGATGGCCCTACTATGGCCGTTTTTCCACCCGGCACAGGGGAAAAGGTTATATCATGCAGCACTTCTTTTTTATCATATCCGAATGAAACATGCTCAAAATGAAAGCCATCATCTGTTAGCAAAACTTCTTTTGATGGCCGCACCAGTTCTTGTTCATCAAGAAAATTTCCTATTTGCCGGATACTGGCATCAACAACAGCAAAATTATCAGCATAATACGTTGCTTGAATCAGCGGACCGGCAATTCCAAGGGATAAAATAAGGCATGTAATATAAATAGAAAAACTGATACTTCCTTGCATAAGAAGATACGCTCCAACGGGAATACCTCCCACAAGGGTAGCAGGAATTACTGTTAAACCAAGTGCTGAATATAGCCAGGTATTTTTCCACCAATCCAATGTCGTATCATGGTAATTCTTCACAGCATCAGAGAATTTTTGGAATGATTTCCCTGTTTGGCTGAAAGTCTTGATTACTTCAATCCCATTGACATACTCAACCAAAGAGCTGTCCATGTTGCTACTGGCTTCAATATATCTATCAGATCTATTCTTATAGTCTTTCATTTGCCCCATTAAGAGTAAAACGCCAATAGGAATCACAATCATACAGGCCAGTGCCATACGCCAGTCCAAAATGAAAAGTAAAATAATAATGCAAAGCGGTGTGAAAACATTTGCTGTAATCTCTGGCAACATGTGAGCTAAGGGCTGTTCCAATTTGTCAACAGTATCTACAACCATCGCTTTCAACTTACCTGATGGGGTCTCAACCATAACTCCCATAGGAACACGCATCATTTTCTCAGCCAGTTTGCATCGAATATTCCCTAAGATATGATAAGCTACCCTGTGAGCTTTCAAAGAGGAAACTGTATTAAACAACATTTTAAGAGTCTCGCCTAACACAGCAATTCCCACATAGCAAAAGATGCGTTCTGCCGTTAAAGTGTTTTGGATCAATCCCGACAAAATTCCTGCGAGCGCAAAATAGGGTGCCATTCCACACAATACCCCAATCACAGCCAATAGAATAGCTACCAACATTTTGCCTTTACATCCGCTTGTAAAAGAATAAATCCAATACAAGCTACCCTTTACTTTCATAGTCCATCCCTCCTATATAAGCTAATGATTTTGGTTAGCATTAACTAACCCATAAAACAGAAAAATTTTAGGACGATAACGCCCTAAAATTCAGTGCAGTCATTTATTATGTAATTTTCAGAAGCCAAGGACTTCTTGCATACCAGGGTAAAGCATTTTACCGATGAAGTCCAAATGCTTCAATGCCTGTTCTCTTGTATATTCATGTTTAATGGTTTCACAAAGAGCGGTGACAAATGTGGTACACAATATATGAAGTTCATTATCTGTTACAGTTTTATGAGGAAGCCCTCGCTTTTCAAGTACGCCAAACAAATCAATAATTCCTTGCATTTCGATTTCCACAAGACGCTCCTGAAAAGATTCATAAGGTGTACCTTTTGAACAAACAAGTAATAATCGAAAAACATCATAATTGTCATACATAAAGTTAATAGATTCCCTGTTTTTTCCCGTTCTGAACTCGTTAAAATTTTTGAGGAAATCATCGTCACTAAGTCGAGAATATGTTTCTTCCATAGAAACATCGCACATCTTCAAAAAATCACTCGTTACTGGTTCTACCATTGCAGTAAACATAGCCTCTTTGCTTGGAAAATGGCGATATATCCCCGCAGCAGTAATTCCTGCTCGTCTTGCGATATTTTGCATAGACGCTTTCTCATATCCATGCTCTAAAAATTCCTGCTTAATACATGGGAGCAATTTATTATGTGTATCTGTCTTATCTCTCGGCATATAAAAACCTTCCTGTAAGTTAACTTGATTAGCTTACGTCATTCACTATACCACATTGGAGATAAGAATGCAAGAGAGAAGTGTTAGTTTTGGCTCACCGTTTTTATGCCAATCTATAAACAAGAAGCAGCAGAATAATTTCTGCTGCTTCTTGTTTATAAAATTAATTCATCCAATATAATTTCCTCCGCCTGCGCTTTCAGCGTATTCATCAGCCCTACCCAGCGTATGGGATCACGGGATTTCAGTTCCTCAGTGACGCCCGCCGCCTCCATCATGTGGGATAGTTAGAACGGTGGTTATTCCGAAATTATTCTGATTCAGGGATAATACCGGCAAGCAATGCCTGTGTTAATACACACAGGCCCGCAGGGAAGAAAATCCCTCCGTGATTTTCCTCTCCGCTTGCTTGTTGAGGGCAGCGCCCCCAAGCCCCTTTGAACACAGAATTTCATTCTGTGGCTGCGCGTTCTGCGAACGCTTTTGACCAGGACCAGCTTACCGCTGGTCGTGGTCTTTTTCTTTTTCAACATCCTGTTCTACCTCCATTTTCAGCACTCGATCTACATTTGCCTTTGCCGTTAAAAGCTCCCGCATTTCCTCACGGGAACGCCGGTACTCGGCATAGGTCTTTTTCTTTTCTTCCAGCAATTTCGCGTACTCCGTCTGCAACTCTTTGACCTTGGGAAGCTTCTTGACGCCCATCTCATCAAAGGCATTCTTAGCAGCCTGGTGGAGCAGAATTTCTTCCTCATGTTCTTCCCGGAATTTCTTAGAATAACCCGCCTTGCGGTATGCCACATAGACCTCACGGGTCTTGGCATAATTTACGATGTGAGTACGCAGAACAGCGATCTCTGCCATGCGCTTTTCAGCCGCTTTGATCTGCGCCGAAAGATCATTGTGATGTGCCGTGGCAGCCGCAGCCTTTTCTTCCAAAACCGCATACTCCAGCAGATTGTTCTCTGACAGGTAATTCATAGTCTGCGCCATTTGTTTCAGATTAAAAACTTTAGCCCATCGAGTATAGCCAGCACCTTTTCCGGCCTGCAATTTTGCCTGAATGTCCACCAGCAGATTGACCTTCGGCGGTTCTGCCTGTGTGACTGTTTTCTTTCGCGGGGTATGTGCTTTCTTCCCGGAGAGAACTGCCCGCAAATCTTCCAATCCATATCCTTCGCCCAGACTGTCCATGCGGGCGGCTTTCTCCCAACCAGAGAGCTTCAGTCGATACGATTTTCCGCGCTTTGAGACTTCACAACCATACTCTTGCAACAGCTTCAGCAGTTCTTCAAAGTCGGCAGGACTTTGTGATAATGCATTGTCAATCGCCACACGAAGCAGCTCTCGGTGAGAGGGCTTTGCCTGATCGCCCAGCCATTTGTTATAGCTCTTTCCGTGAGGTTTCGGATTCTCTACAATGGACAGTCCATTCTCAATACAGATGGTGTCACTTAACCGGCGAACCGCCTTGGTGCTGCCCCAAAAGTTTCGGAATTTCCGGTCATATTCTAAGCTGACCGATGACCAGATAATGTGATTATGAATGTGCGACTTGTCTATGTGAGTGCAGACCACAAAGGCATGATTACCCTTGGTAAACCGCTTGGCAAATTCTACACCCAGACGGTTGGCTTCTTCCGGCGTGATTTCACCGGGTTTGAATGACTGGCGCACATGGTAAGCGATCACATCGTCCGCCCCGCGCACCCGCCCGGTGGCGGCGATATACTGCCGCTTCGCCAGCAGAAACTCTGCATCGGCTGTCCGGCTGTCACAGCCATAGCCGGTAATCAGTTTTCCGTTGTCAGTCTTTTGCGGATTTGCCACATAATCAATAATATCTCTGATTGCTCGGCTCTCAGTGCGCCCCTTTCCGATATGCAGGGGCATGATGCGTGTGGTTGCCATAGAAGGGCCTCCTTTCTAAAAAAGAAACGGCCTGCATGGTGCAGACCGCTTTTGCTATTCTATAAAATCGTCCTCGATGTCCTCTAACCGCTTCGGAGGAAACCTCATCTCGTATTGTTCTTTTGCCAGTGCACGAACTTCCGGGCGCTTATCTTTCATTCGGTTTTTCAGCCAGGAAATCTGCTCCTTTGATAACCGCCAAGAGAGATTCAGTAAGCGGTTTACCGTCATTTGCTCCGCTTGTTTCTCCGGCGATAAAGAAGCACAGGATTTACAGATGTGCGCCGCATGACCTTTGCCGGAAAATTTTTCGTTAGCCTTATATTCTCCGCAGACTTTACAATAATGTCCATGCTTCTTCATAGGCTCGATTCCTTTTCACTGAGCGCATATAAACTGCGAACCGCCCCCATGATGATGTTCCACTCCAGATCTGCCGCATAGGAAAATTTTTTACGGTACGATTCCCAAAGTTTCTGCATCACCGGACTATTTTCCACTTCTTCAAAAACTTCGGCAGCTTCTGCAAGATGTTGTTCTGTCCCGCGTTTGTGGGCAGTGGCCCGCAGCGCATCATGGAGCGTCTGCCGGTTCAATGTGTTCCCGTGGAGCTGATCCAGAATATAAATGTCATAGAAATCTCTCATGCGGGTGTTGGTGGTGGTTCTGGTGATGATTGTTTCCAGCTTTTCAGCCAGAACGGTTTCCAGATTGTATGCCCAAATGTCAATGGAGCGATCTTCCAGCATCAGCTTGAAAGAGTAGCGTACCTCCCTGGGGGTAATGGCATCCCCTGTGGAAATGTCAATCTTCAAAGGTGTCACCACACCGTCAAAGGTTGTAGTCATGCTGACACGAATCCCAGGATACTCCGCTTCATCCATAATCTCTGAAATGCTTTTCAGCTGAAATTTGACGCCATCATCAATCGGCACACTCACAATAGCAGAAATCAGGTTCTCGATCTCCTCTACATTAACATTGGCTCCTTTTACAGTAGCGTCCAAGTCCATCGTGGAACGGGCATCCAGTCCAACCATTGCCGCTACCAGCATCCCGCCTTTCAGAATAAATTTATCACGATATTCAGAAAGGGAAATACGCTCCAGAAAACGCTCCATCATATAGTTTCTCATTAGAAGCTGTGCATCCGCAGATTTTTCTCTGGAAAGATTGCGAATCAAATCTTTTAGTTGCCTTGCTGTCTTTATCATAAAAGCACCTCCAAATACTGCCGTAAAATTTTTTCAACCCGGAACATACCGGCATACCGCATCAAAGTCCGCAGATCCTTGTCCTTTCTTCTGGCATACATCTTCAGCGCACCTTGAAAAGTCTGTATTTCCATGCTGCTTCGGCTTCGGAGCAGATCGCAGATGGTGCGCTCCATATCATAGACAGGAACCGTATGCCCAAAAGGTGTTTGGCCAGTTGTCAGCCCTACCTCATATAGTTCTGGTTTGATGGTGTAAACAGAAAGGCCCTCTGCCTTTAAGCGAGTGGTGCTGTACCCTCTGCGCACCGTGATAGCGTATGGAGATGGTTCCCGGTCTGTCAAGTCATGGAAAAATAGCGCTGATTCATGGGAAAATACTGCCTGACCACATCGCAGATGTAACAGAAACATCGCATCAATCCAGGTGTCCTCGGAGACATAAATTCCGTGAGCAACCTGCTGAAGATTTTTCTCTTTGACATATTCATAAAAAATGGGTTTTACAATTCCGCTGGCGATTACCTGTGCGGTTTGCAGCATCCCATCATGCTCGGTCAGAAGTCTGTCTAATTGCTCAAACCGTTCTGATTTGGTCACATCCATCACTTCCTTTCGTGCTACTATTATACACGGATGTAGCACAGAAGTAAATATAGCAATTTAACAGACACTGTCTAGCATTTTTGTGACCGCGCATTTTATCCATAAACCAAATCCTGAATGGCAAACTTCAAGTCCTGCACCTTGCCCAGCAGCCAGATGGCAGCCATCGGCAGACCATAGGGACTAATAAGGAATGCCATCACCAGCAGGATAATGCCGTTTTGCAGGGAACAGGTCAGCAGAACCGCCACACCCAGCAGGGCGATCACCATGCTGATAAGCCCCAGCACCAGACCGGAGACATAGACGATCCCCACACAAATCCAAACGAACAGGGTCAGCGCCAGAATCACCGGAACCATCACGATCTTCAACAGCAGTTTCAACAAAAATACCAATGCCCTCATTGTTATGCCTCCTCCCAAAATCACAGTTCCTGTTCCTGATTCCATTATCCCTGTCTCACAGCCAAAAGGCAAGGATACAGACAAAAAGAAAAAGCGGAGGAAGGTGCGGCGAAGAAGCGCCGTTCCTCCCTCCGCAGATGGGGTATTTGTCCCGGTTACGAAAGTTTGGAGAGTTGTGTCAGTATCTCTTTAACTCCGTCCCATAACTGTTCCTGCCGCTGGGATATATCCTCCAAATCGACATCATAAATCCGCCCGGTCTCATGCACCTTGCGGGTCAGCTGGTTTAAGTTGTTGCTGCTCCGGCGCAGCAGGGATACCAGTTCTTTCAGTTCCGGCAAATCCAGCTGCACCACATAGCCGTCCACAGCCATTTTCCGCAGATAGGCGCTCAGGTTTTTTGTCCCAAACTGTGCCATTTTCTGCTGAATCAACTCCATTTCATCAGCGGATACCCAAAACAGAACCGGCACATCCCGCTTGCGCTTGGGGCTGCTCATCGCTCCGGCTCCTGTTTCTTCGGGGCGGCAGGCTTATGGGCAGGCGGTTCCTGTTTGAGCTTTTGCAGGACAGAACTTTTCTGCTGTTCCTGCATGGTTTTTCTGGTCTGCCTGGTAAACAGATCGGTCAGACCGGGATTGACCCCATCCACAACCAGATAGGCGCAGTGGCGGGAAGCGCCGCTGTCCTCCAGTATGGGAATGGTTTTTGCCCATGCTTTATTGTCCTGAGAGATACGCCCGTCATGGTTCTTGTGCTGGATGGTGTTTGCAAGAATGAACTGTACCCGTTCCGCCCCGAACTTTTCCAGCACATCTTTGACCGCCGCCTCCGTATCCAGCCGGTTCTCTGCATAGTGGGCGCTGATGGCCTGTTCAATGGCTTCTTTGCAGGCGCTGTTCGCCTGATACGAACGGTTATATTGTGCCATCTCTCCATGCTCAGACGCATAGGCGGCAGAATGGGGGTAGAGAGGGGCAGTTCGTAATTCTTCCTGCGCCTTGCACACATCATCGGCACGGTTTTCAATGCTGTCCCGGATCACATCCATGTAGCCGGTCTCCAGCTTTTCAAAATAACGGTACACATCCGCCAGCGGCGAGGGAGATTCCAAAAGCGCCTGGGCCTGTGCGTCGGTCAGCTCCAGCTCCTCCATCGCCATCACAATGTCCTCACGAATCGTGTACTCATAGGTGTGGTGCAGGATTTCTTCCGGGGGCTGGCTTTTCAACCAGTCCCTATATTTTTCCTGCTCAGCGGCCATCTTTTCATAAAGGGCCGTATTCAGATCATTGGTATTCATGTTATCGCACCTCCTCATGCTGTTTTGGTTTCTTGTCTGTACTGCGGGGCGGCACCGGGCGTTTCAGATGATCCAGCACCGAAGGCCGTGTGCTTTTGGCAACAACAGCCTCGGCGTGTGCCTGTCCCTTTCCGTCGATGTTGAGCAAAGTATCCAGCTCCACCAGACGGACGTTTTTGCTTCTCAGTTCTTCTTCATAAAGGAATGGCTTTCCGACTTCCTCCTTTGCCGCAGCCTGCTGCTGATAGAGGTTATCCAGCTGGGCCTTTGCCGCCTCCAAACGCTGGGGCATCTGGGCGAGGGCATTGTCGATACGGGTAAGATTTCCGCGAGGGTCTGTACCAAGGGTTGCCCGGTGGGTCATCTGTCCTTTCAGCAGGAGCGTATATTCCTGTTTCCAGGCGGAAAATTCCACGGACATGGCATAGCCTCGGTAGCTGCCGATCTGCACCGGATCGGAGGTTTTGACCTCCTTGCAGGCATCCAAAAGAGCTGCACCGGCGTTCTCCTTATCGGTCAGCAGGTCTCCACGAATCTCCATACCAGCAAAACCGTCCTCTGGGTGCGGGTGAGCTGCCAAAACCTCCAGATCGGATTCAAAGCCCTTGATAAAACCTTTGTGCTTTTCAATCTCCTCCGGGAAGTATTTGAGCAGCTGGTCCTCCAGACGATATTGCTTGCTCTGGTGGTCGGCTTTCATCAGTTTCAGGCGGGATACCTCCACATCCAAATCCATACGCTCCTTGATACGGGGGTCTCCGGCACACAAAGCCTTGATCTCGGCAAAGGAAAGCGCCGTTTCATCCACATCATCGCAGGAGCGCACCGGCGATTTAGAAGTCATGATCTGGGAAATGAATTTCTGCTTATTCTCCACCGTCTGCCAAAGGTATGCGTCAAAGGTTCCTTCGGTCACATAGCGGTACACATGAACAAGGGGGTTCTGGTTGCCCTGACGCTCGATACGCCCCTTGCGCTGGGCGAGGTCTCCGGGTCTCCACGGACAATCCAGGTCATGAAGTGCCACCAGACGGTCCTGCACATTGGTGCCTGCGCCCATCTTGGCGGTGCTGCCCAAAAGGACACGCACCTGACCGGTACGGACTTTAGAGAACAGCTCCTTTTTCCGCACTTCGGTGTTGGCTTCATGGATAAAAGCGATCTGGTCGGCAGGCATTCCCTGAGCAATGAGTTTCTGACGAATATCGTCATATACCGTAAAGACCGGTTCCTGCTCCGGCAGAGACACAGCGCCTTCCAATGCGTGAAGCAGTGGATTATCCAGCGTTTTCGCCGCCTTGCTTGCAGGAGCTTTTGCCTGCGGTGTAGAAATGTCGCAGAACACCAGCTGGGTCAGCTTGTCAGCTTTGCCATCCCGCCAAATCTGCATGATGTTGTCCACGCACTGATTGACCTTTGTGCCAGGTTCGTCCGGCAGCATCTGGTTGACGATCCTCTGGTCAAGCCCCAGCTTACGGCCATCCGAGGTAATCTTGAGCATATTGTCCTGGGACGGGTCAACGGTTCCGCTGTGTACCAGCGATGCCCGTTCCGAAAGGGCCTTGACCATTTCCTGCTGATGTTCGGTAGGCTGCGCCACGATGTTGTAGTATTCCACCTCTGGGGTGGGCAGGTTCAGTTGGTCGGCGGTCTTGATGTCCGCCACTTCTTTGAACAGGTTCATCAGCTCCGGCAGATTAAAGAACTTGCTGAATCTCGTTCTTGCCCGGTAGCCGGTGCCTTCCGGTGCCAGCTCCAATGCTGTGACGGTCTCCCCAAATCGGGAAGCCCAGCAGTCGAAGTGAGTCATGTTCAGTTCTTGCAGGCGTTCATACTGAAGGTAACGCTGCATGGTGTAAAGCTCGGTCATGGAGTTGCTGACCGGTGTGCCGGTGGCAAAAATCACGCCACGATTTCCGGTGATCTCATCCATATAGCGGCACTTGGCAAACATATCGGAGGATTTCTGCGCATCCGATGTGGAAAGACCAGCCACATTCCGCATTTTTGTGTATAGAAACAGGTTTTTATAGTTGTGGGCCTCGTCCACAAACAAACGGTCCACACCCAGCTGCTCAAAAGTTACCACATCGTCTTTTCGCCCCTCGGCTTGCAGCTTTTCCAGTCTGGCTTCCAGAGACTTTCTGGTACGCTCCAGCTGCTTGACGGTAAAACGCTCGCCGCCGCTGGCCTGTACCTCGGCAATCCCCTCGGTGATCTCGTCGATCTGCTCATAGAGAAGCCGTTCCTGACGCTCTCGGCTGATGGGGATTTTCTCAAACTGGCTGTGTCCCATGATGATGGCATCATAGTCGCCGGTGGCAATGCGGGCGCAGAACTTCTTGCGGTTGTGGGTCTCAAAGTCCTTTTTGGTTGTGACTAAGATGTTGGCAGAAGGATAGAGGCGCAGAAACTCCGACGCCCACTGCTCAGTCAGGTGGTTGGGAACCACAAAGAGAGATTTCTGGCACAAGCCCAGGCGTTTGGCTTCCATCGCAGCGGCCACCATCTCAAAGGTTTTGCCCGCGCCTACTTCGTGTGCCAGCAGGGTATTTCCGCCATACAGCACATGGGCGATAGCGCTTTTCTGGTGTTCCCGCAGGGTAATGGCCGGGTTCATGCCCCCAAAAGTGATATGGCTACCATCATACTCGCGGGGACGGGTAGAGTTCATTTCCTCGTTGTACTGGCGCACCAAAGTCTGGCGGCGCTCCGGGTCTCTCCAGATCCAGTCCCTAAAGGCTTCCCGGATAGCCTGCTGTTTTTGGGCAGCCAAAGTGGTCTCCTTGGCGTTCAGCACGCGGCGCTCTTTTCCGTCTGCGTCCTCTATGGTGTCATAGATACGGACATCTCGCAGGTTCAGGCTGTCCTCCAAAATCTTATAGGCATTGGCACGACTGGTCCCATAGGTGGTATAAGCTGCCACATCGTTGTAGGATACGGAAGATTTCCCCTTGATCTGCCATTCAGCGGTAAAGGACGAATAGTTGACCCCAATACTGCGCTGGAGATAAAACGGGGTATTAAAGGTCTCATACATAAACTGCTGGATATATTCCTTGTCAATCCAGGTAGCGCCCAGACGCACCTCGATCTCCGACGCATCCAGGTCTTTGGGCTGGGCGGCGGTAAGAGCTTCCACATTGACTGCATAAACCGGGTCCTGCTGTGCGGCCCGTTGCGCCTGACGCAGTTTGCGGCGTACATTGCCGGAGAGGTATTCATCAGCAGTCACATAATGGGGTGTGCCATCTTTCTCCAGCTGTCCCGGTACACGGAAGATTACGCCTTGCAGCTCTCCGGCCAGTTCTTCTTTTGTTTTTCCGGTAAGCTGGCTCATATAGTCCATATCCACGCAGGCTTTTTCCGAGATGGACACCGCCAGTGCTTCACTTGCCGTATCCACCACAGCCACCGCCTGATGGGGCTTGATGGTCCGCTTGGTGAACATATCTGCCTTGCGTTCCAGCTTTCCGTTCTCGTCGATGACTTCCAGCGCACAGAGCAGATAGTAGCTGGAATCATCGGCAAAGGCCAGCCGGTTCGCCCGGTCATTGATAAGACCATATTTTGCGGAAAAGCTGTCATAGAGCCGGTTCAGTTCAGCCTGTTTATCCTGGATGGCGCTGTCCGGTGTGGCGGCGTCCATTTGGAGATCAATGAGCTGCTGGACACATTCCCGCAGGCCCACCAGCCCTTTCACGCGGGCTTCGGCGGTGGCGTTGAGGTCAGGGCGTACCATACGGCTGTTTTCCCGGTAGTACACCTGCCCGTCTACAATGGCATAGGAATAGTTCTTCACATTGGGGTCGGCAGGAATGGAGGTGTCAATAGCTTCGCCTTCGCCCAACTCCGGCAGCTCTGCCTCCTGATAAGTGCCATGAATGTACTTCACGGCATCATGCAGCTGGTCGGAAAGCTTCAGTCCCTCGATGGGGTTCACGGTGTAGTCCATACCATGTGCAGTGCTTACCGGCTCCTGTCTGCCCAACACCATTTCCGGGTGGTCGATAAAATACCGGTTGATGGCAAACCCGTCCTCCGTCTGTCCGGTCTGGGTCCATTCCGGCACGATGTCCAACGGGCGGTCCCGCTTTTGGAGGAAGATGATGTCCGATACCACCTCGGCACCGGCATTCTTTTTGAACGCATCATTCGGCAGACGGATAGCTCCCAGCAGTTCGGCACGCTGGGCAAGATAGCGGCGCACGGTGGAATCCTTGGCATCCATGGTATAGCGGGAGGTCACAAAAGCCACCACACCGCCGGGACGCACCTGATCCAGTGCTTTGGCGAAAAAGTAATTATGAATGTTGAAATTCAGCTTGTTGTAGGCTTTGTCATTGACCTGATACTGACCAAAAGGCACATTGCCGATGGCAAGGTCAAAGAAGTCACGCCTGTCAGTGGTCTCAAAGCCGCCTACTATGATGTCCGCCTTGGGATAGAGCTGCTTTGCGATATGCCCGGAAACCGGGTCCAGCTCCACACCGTACAAACGGCTGTTTCTCATTTCCTCCGGCAGCATACCGAAGAAGTTGCCCACACCCATAGATGGCTCCAAAATATTTCCGGTCTCAAAGCCCATGCGCCCCACCGCTTCATAGATTGCCTGGATAACCGTAGGGCTGGTGTAATGGGCATTGAGGGTAGAGCTTCTGGCGGCAGCGTATTCCGACCGAGTCAGCAGTTCTTTTAGCTGGGCATACTCTAAAGCCCATGCCGGTTTCTCTGGGTCAAAAGCATCAGGAATACCGCCCCAGCCCACATAGCGGGAAAGAATCTCCTGTTGTTCGGGGCTTGCCTGCTGTCCGGCAGATTCCAGCTCTTTCAGCAAACGAATGGCATTAACATTTGCCTGGAACTTGGCTTTCGGACCGCCTTCGCCCAAATGCTCATCGGTAATGCGGAAGTTTTTTGCATTGCGGCGCAGGTTAGCCTTATATTCCTCATAAGATGCTTCCTCGGCAGCTTTGGCATTGGGAAAGGTCTGCCACTGGCCATTGACCTGAATGGAAACCGGATGTTCATCCAGCACTTCCTCAAAGGTTTTCTCCGGCTCTGTCACAGGCGCTGGCGGCTCCGGCTCCTCGATATGCAATCGTTCCACCACCACATCATAAGGCAGATTGTTCTTATCGCCCGGATAGACGGCCATGGTCTCGGAATGGAAGGTCGGGGATTCGGTAGTCGGTTGGGGCTGTTCCTGTCCCAAACCGTCCTGCTGACGGGCGTACATCCCGCGCAGCAAAGGTGCAACCTCATCCCAGCGGAAATACAGCATAGCCAGACGCTTTTCCTCTGCATCCATGACTTCCATCTCTATGCCCTGTGCCGTGGTACGGTAATCGGCAATATCGCCGTTCTCCAGATTCAGTGTCTCGATCTCACCGGAATAGGCTCTGCTCAGCCAGTAGGCGATCTCACTGTTGCTCCTGCCAGATTGCAGCAGCGTGGAAATCTGCTTTTTATCCGCTTCATCCATCAGTCCATGAGCCAATACATCCCGTAAGTCCTGATCTGCCTTGTCCGGGTCAATGGGAAGAAACTCGGTATAGTAAACATTGCGGCGGTCTGCCCGAAGCAGCTGCTCGAACTGTTCTTTGCGCTCTGCCCGATAGATGGGATATACCATGCCGGTAGGCAGAAGCTGCACGGTGTCATCCCGTAGCTCGGTGATCTGATAGGCGTCATCCTCGATATACACGGTATCGCCCACGGCATAGACCGGGGCGGCTGGGTCATAGGAGGTTCTTTGCGGAATTGGGCGGCGAACTGCGTCATATTCCTCATCGGAAATGGAAACTTCGGAAGTCTGCTCTGTCTCGGCATCTGCGATCTGCTCTGCATCTGACATCACCTGTTGGACAAACGGGGCATTGTCCAGTTGTTCCGGGTCTGTCACCTGTCCGTTGACGATCCCTCTTTCTTCCAGAGCTTCCCGGATGGCGATTGGGTCGATGTCGTCAAAACGGTTCTGTTCTTCTTCGGTATAGAACCGGTCCTCCTGAATGAGCTGGGCAATCCGGCGCTGTACCTTCGGCCAGGGCAGCTGCGTTTCCTCCGGGCTTCCGGCACGGACAACGAACGGGATGTTGCTGCCACTGTATTCCTGAGCCAGCCATGCAGCGGTATCTTTCTCTCTTGCATGGTCTTTCATATAGCGGACAACAGCGTGTTTACTCTCGATATTGCCGTTCCATGCACAAAGGGCAGTATCAATATCTTCCTGAGAAAGAGGGCGCAGAAGTTCATGGAGCTTTGGATAGGTCTCGTCGATCACTTCCCGGTGCAGACGCTGACGGAACTCCGGCACATCCGAATAGAGTCGGATCAGCTCCATATCCTTAGAACCAAGAACCGCACGGCGCACAGCGGCATTGCCCTCGATGACAGCATTTTCACGGTCAGAATGCCCGCAGGCATTGCGGTATGCGGCATCCTCGGAAATAGCGGCAGTCACCACAGGCTTATACTGCTCAAACTGCTCCCGAAGGATAGGCTTTGGCGTTTCTTTCTCCACCTCCGGCTGCTGTGTTTGAATGACATCTTCTTCTGCCAGTTCCTTTTCAGCCTGGATTTTGTCATACTGCGCCTGTTCCTGTTCGGTAAGATAGCGGTCTTTCTGGACAAGTGAGGTAATGCGCTTGGCAACCTTTTCCCAGTTCAAGTGAACATCCGGGCAGTCCTGCTTTTTATAGTGCAGTCCTTTCCCATCGTGATCTTCGCCGCTGTGTGTTGCGCCGGACAAGGCATGAGAGCGTCCGCCAATGCCATACTCGTCTTTGAGGAATCTCACTTTCTCCTTATCCGTATGGTTTGCCATGAAGAACGCATAGATACGGCCTTTTCCTCCGGCGAAACTGCTTCCGCCGGTCATGGCGGCGTCGATCTCATCCTCGGTAATAAAGTGCTGGACGGTTGGCACTTGGGAAAGCTCTGAAGAAAAGGTCCTGCGGGGCAGGTCAAGGTCCTTCAGGTTCTCCCAGATCTCCCTCGGTCTATGATAGTGAAAACGCAACAGGTCACGGTCCTGCTGATAGGCAGTCCAGAAGGCAGCGTATTCTTCCTTGAGGGTCTGGCGGAAAGCCGGGTCACTCAGCTGCTCCGTCAGGCGGCGGGTCTCCTCTGGGAAACCATTGCCTTTGATCTCTGACAGGCAGGACAAATATCCGGCTTCTCTGGCACCCTCACTGAGATCGTGATACAGATACCAGAGCTTTTCTGAAAGGAGGGAGCGTTCATAGCCTGCCGCTTCTGCAAGCTCCACATTGGAGGCAAACTGGCCGCTCTCCAAAAGCTCCCCGATACGCTCTGCGGCGCTCTCCCAGGAAATGACCTGGGCAGACCTGTCATAACGGACAGACTTCCCATGTGAAAGATGGATACCATCCTCGGCATACCATGCGCTCACACTGCCAAGGCCATTGCCGCCGTGGTACAGCGTTTTCAGTATCTCGGCAATCTCAGCGGTGGTTTTCTGCTTTTCAAAGGCTGCAACCACACGCTCCCTTTGACGGTCTGTATTGCCGCCCAAACGCAGCACATGGTCGATGTCATTTTGGGCAAAAGAAAAAGCAGAGGATGTATGCGCTACATTCTCTGCTTCATCTATGGATTGGATCTGTTCCGCTTCGGAGAGGAACAGGTTTAGAGTCAGCTGTTGATAAGCTCCGCCATCAGGATTTCCTCGGCCTGAGCTTTGCAGGTGTTCATCAGCCCCACCCACTTCATGGGATCTCTGGCTTTCAGTTCCTCGGTGGCTCCCGCTTCTTTCGCCAGCTGGGGCATCATCTGCTCCAGTCTGCTCTGGGCGGTCTCGTCGATCTCCAGAAGGTGCTGGTACAACTTCTCGCTCAGCAGCATCTGGTTGTAGAGGATGGGACGGTGTTCCTTCAGGTAGGTTTTCCTCATCCTTCCGTACTTGCCCAAGGGTTTCTCCGGCTGCTGGCTCAGCTTCAGGTCGGGAATCAGATAGTCTCCGTTCTGGATATAGGTCATGGGATTGTTCATTTTGTTTGCTCCTTTCTTGGTTGGTTTCGCGCTCTGCATTTCGGACGGTGACGCCGATCTGCCGCAGCACCTGCTGGTTGATCTGGCTGACCGCTGTTCCCAGCGCCCCGATGGTGGACGGGGTATTGAAATCAAAGATTGCCATGAAATCTTCGTGGTCGAAGTAGCGTTCCGGCTCCAGTCCGCAGCGGGACATCAAAGCGTAAGTGATGCTGACGGTGGCTGCTGCCTTGAACTGTACTCCGATGTTAAACTCATCATATTCCTCCAAAAAGGAACCGTCAACGATATAGAAGAAGTCCTGCTGATGCTCCGTCCAGTATTCCTCAGCCAGTTTTCCGGCTACCTCGGTGAGCTGTCCGGCAAGGTCATCACCGGAAACATCATAGGTGCGCTCAAGCATGGCCTGCACCGAATCCAGATGGCGCTCCTCCAGCTGCCACAGCCAGGGAGTGCGGGAATGTTCACGGGTTCCGGTGTCGGAAATATCAAAAACATAGCGCAGGCGGGGTCTGTCCCCGGAATCGTCCACCAGAGCGATTCCCTTGGAGCCGCGCCTTACATACCGGCCCATCTTTTCATTCCACAAATCGTACTCTGCACAGGCGGTAGCGTCCGGGCGCTGGGCGTAGATCATCAGCTGCTCATGGAACGGGTACTTGTAAAGGCGGGAAGCAGTAGTGAGAAACCCTGCCCATTCCTGCCAGCTCCCCGTGAGCTGCGTTGTCACCTTCTCCGCCATCTGTGCATATAGTTCAGCTTTGGTTGGCATAGTGTTCTGTCCTCCTTTCAGTTTTGGGGTAAAAAGGTGGGGTGGCATATTGCCACCCCATCCCTGCGATTATGGTGTTTACTGGTCAAAATCCGGATACAACTCCAGCTCGGCAAACTCGGCATCACTCATGGCCTGGAGCTTGCCCAGTGCGCTGTCTGTCAACTCCCGCAGCTCGGTTTCCTCCGGGGCCAGCTCGCCGCGCATCTCACGCAGGCTGTCGATCAGTCCGGTGCGGCTGCCGGTATTGTAAATGCACATCAGGTTCATTTCCTCAAAAGTAAAGTTTCCCATATCAAATCTCCCTTTCCGCACTCTTTTTTGGCGCTGTCTTTTTGTGTTCTGCCTTGGGCTGGCTTTTCAGCTGCTCCATGACGGACTTTTTCTTTTCCCGTTCCTCCCGATGGGCAGCGGTAGCCAAATCCATGAGGGAAATGGGCTGACCGTTGCGGGCCTGCTGTTCCAGCTCTGCCACCGTAGGCTCTTTTGCGCCATTGTTGATGATACCGTCGATCATGCCGTAATCGTCCTCCACGGCCATCTCCGCATTTTTCAGAGGATTTTCCGGCAGGAATCCGGGGATCTGGGTAAAACCAACACTGTCACAGTAATGACAGGATACCTTACCCTCCTGCTTGATCGCAACGATGTCACTGACACTCATAGAAGGACTGTGAAAATCCGCCGGCTTTTGCAGATTAAACTGCTCATATAGTTTTTCCAGCTGCTCCGGTACCGTGCCAGACTCCCTCAGCGGAGCTGTGTAAATGAGGTCATAATTGCTGCGGTCTATGGAAATGTCATGGGACTTTAACCAATCCAGATTCATAAAGCGCACATTCTGCGGATCGTCACGGCTCACCTGATAGATAGCAAAGCAATCTCTGTTCTGGGATAGAAATGCCTGTTCCCGTTCCTGCTGATGATCCTGACGCTCCATGACCTTTTCGTGGAACTGAGGGCTTTTCTCCCATTCCTCACGGTCCACGCCAAAAAGACCGCCATGATCCATGATTTCCTGCGGGTCAAACACCATGCTCTCCGTATTGTCCTCATGCAGCACATAGACGGTCAAACCGGCGGCATCCAGTTCCAGCGCCCGCTCTCTGGTAACAGGGAGCATCCCATCATAGGAGTATCCGTATTCCTGCATATCTGGTGTAGAGACCTGCTCATCCGGCGTTGGGTATTCATCCAGCGCCTGCTCCTGTGCTTCCGGCAGCTGGGAAGAAGCAGCCATCTGACTGGCCTCTGCCTGCATCTGCTGGTAGACCGCTTCCTGCAAGGTCTCAATCATGGACAACGGTGCGTATTTTACAGAGTCTCTGCCCAAATCGTTATCATCACAAATCTGGAGAACTGCCTTCATGCAGGAAAGCTCCGGCATATCCAGCTGACCTCCATCCAGCTCTTTCATGGATGCGGCATCGTAAAGGGTATAATCCCAGCCGCTGTCACAGGGCTGGATATGAAGATAGGTGGCATCGTCAATCAGAAACAAAGCCTCCTGCTGGTTGGCATCCGCCCCCAGCACTTCCATTTCTGGCATTGCCGTAGCCAGTTCCTTTACCGCTTTTTGCACCAGAGGATTATCACGGTAATAGTCGATTGCCTGGATGGTGTCCAGGTCAATGGTCTGGCCGGTCAAAATCGGAAAAGGTCCTTCATAGTCGCTTCCGTCTTTCAGCTCAAAACCAATGCCCTTGATCCCGTTCATTCGTTCTGCCGGAATCTCCTGATAAATGCGGATTGCTTCCTCCAAAGACAAGTTATCGTGGTATTCTCCGAGGTTTGGAAATTCCATGCACTCTGCTACATAGTAAGTCAGATTGCTGGTTGGCTGCTCTATCGGGGCGGTTTCCGGCTCTGCCTTTGCATGAGGGTCGATTCCGCGCTCTTTGCAGATTTCCTTATAGTGGCGCTCAATGTCGGAGATCAAAGTGCCGGAGGTTTTGTTGATGGTCTCCAAACTGGCTCTCAGTTCTTTCAGCTCCTTGCCTTGACTCCAACTGGCAATATAGCCAAAGCTGTTTTCTCCAGTCTCGATGCCAAAATACTTGCAGACCGCATAGGAGATGCTTTCAGCCTCCACTTCTTCCGTGTGACGATCTTTCCTCTGTTTCTGCAAAAACTGGGAGAGGGTAGAAAAGCCACCGGTAAAATTCAGCCCTTTTTCCTCGGTCAGCATCAAGCGTCCATCTTCCGTCAGTTCCAACGGCTCTGTCAGCAGAACGGAGCCTGCATGGTTTACAACCACTCGTTCTTCCACACAGACCGGATCTCCAGGATCGTAGTCAGAACCGCGCAGGTCATAGCAATAAACGCCCTCTGGCAGATTATCGCGAGCAATCCGTCCGTTGGAGAACAGACCAAGTTTATCAAACAGCTCGATCTCCTGATATTGCTCGTCATTGGCAATCTGGATCTTTTTCTGATTGTGGAGCTTGCTGTGAGCAATCTCGTGAAGCGTGGCCGAAACCGTCTGCACCTCGCTCATGCCCTGACGAATGGCAATTTTCTGATGATCGGCAGAAAAATAGCCGTCCGTATCGGCGGCCATTGCTTCAAAAGTAATCGGCACCGGTGCGCTGCGGCGCAGGGCCTCCATGAATGCCTCATAATTTGGCACACTGCCGGAAAGGGATGATGCAAGCTCCGGCAAAGGTTTCCCGTCGGTCTGGCTCACATCAAAGACCTTGACCGGACGAAACATGGGGATCTCGATTTCTTTTTCCTCTGTGACAATCTTTCCGTCTTTATCCAAAATCGGAGCCTTGGTATCCGGGTCCAGCTTCTGCTCCTCGATTTTCTTCTTATACGGTGTGGGAGCGATGATGGTAATGCCATGCTCGCCCTTTTTTACATGACGCTCAAACTGGTCTTTCCACTTATTGTATCCGGCTACCAATGTGGCGTCCGGCTTCTGCATATAGATGAGCATGGTGTTGTTTACCGAATAGCGGTGGAAGCGGGACATGACGGACAGATAGCGCATATACTTTTCACTCTCAAACAGTTCTTTGATGCCCTGCTCGATGCCATCTGTGATTTCCCTTAGCCGTTCTCGGTTGGTGGGTTTGTTCTCAGCCATGATTTTCAATCTCCTTTCCAAGTGTGTGATTTCTGCTGTGTGTTCTGCAATCCATGCCTTTTGTTCTTCTTCACTTTCATAAAGAAAAAGGTCCAGCAGGTATTCTACATAGGCTTTCTTCTGGATTGCTTCCACAAAACGGGGGTGCGGTTCTTCCTCCAGTGTCCTGGGAGAACGGTCGGCTTCCCATTTTTTCAGCAGATAGTAGTAATCGGACAGTACGCGATAACAGCGCTGTCGATCCTCCCGAAACTTCTGTGCCTCGGTTTTTTGCCGGACATATCTCCTGCGGGGCGGGGCCTGACTGTCATAGATCAGGCCAAAGTCCTGTGCCAGTTTCTCCGCCGCTTCTTTTGGGGAGAGGTTAAAGAGCTTTGCGGTAAAGTCGATCACATCCCCATCTGCACCGCAACCAAAGCAGTGGAACCGCTGGTCTACCTTCATGCTGGGGTTCTTATCATCGTGAAAGGGACAGCAGGCCATACCATTTCGTTTGACCTCGATCCCATAAAACGCTGCCGCTTCTCTGGTGCTGACCGACTGCTTGACCGCTTCAAATACATTCTCTGCCATGTGCCTTTAACTGCCGGACTTTTTCACAGGGGGCTGGTATCCGGCGGCTTTCGCACGCTCACTGGCAGCTTTGCGACGCTCGGCGCTGTATGGCTCCCTGACTGATACACACCGCTTGGGGACGGTAAAGTTATGGGCGTCCTTTCGGGTGATCTGGTCGGGGTGCTTTTTTGCCAGCAGTTCCAGTTTCTCCATCAGGCGGGGATCGTGGGTGTAGACCTCAGCCATTGGTTCTGCCTGGTTATAGAGGAGAATGGTTTCCCGTTCCACTAAAGAGAGCTTCATCGGCTGCCTCCTTTCCGCTGGTCAAATTCCAGCTTGAAGTTGGCATACTGTCCATCGTCCTCCAAAACCACAGTGGCATCGTAGGTCTTGCCGGTTTTCTCCGAATATAGCCCCGTCACACGGACACAGCCATCGTTCAGCAGCGTAGACACCACAGCCTTGGTCGGCTGTTTTTTCTTGGCAGCCCACCATTTGTTGTTTTTCCAGATTGCAAATTTACAAGAATCATTCTGACAGAAGAAGCCTTTTTGCAGTTCTGCCACTTCACCGCCGCAGCGAGGGCATTTGCCCACCACCTCACGGGGCGGAGTGAACAGGTACTCAGTTCCCTTGATGACCTGATAAGTCCCCACCAGATCTTTCAGCATGGTGCTGATCCCGTCCAAAAACTCCTCCGGGGCAAGCTGCCCGCGCTCGATCTCGCCCAGGCGATACTCCCACTCGGCAGTCAGAAGCGGCGATTGCAGTTGTTCCGGCAGCACCGTGATAAGGGATACTGCATCGTGGGAAGGAAGAAGCTG